>Ga0209542_10017510_pt1 | contig 11726 bp, 13 predicted proteins | sample RifCSPhighO2_01_FD_184028 | JGI IMG/M metagenome (GOLD analysis project Ga0209542, IMG submission 184028) | Soil microbial communities from Rifle, Colorado - Rifle CSP2_plank highO2_0.1 (SPAdes) (version 2) | ecosystem: Environmental > Terrestrial > Deep subsurface > Rock core/Sediment ...
ACTTTCTACTATTTATTTCCTAGAAGTTCCATAAACTTCATGGGGTCGATCGAGATATGGTCGATCTTAACCGATAGATGGAGGTGCGGCCCAAAGACATAACCAGTATCACCGCTCTTCCCCATAAGCTCGCCTTTCTCTACACTGTCTCCATTCTTCACTAACACTTCCGATAGGTGCATGTAAATAGTTTGCAGTCCGAACCCGTGGTCGAGAACAATCGTATGGCCATAGTTACGCAGATATCCGGTGTAACGGGCGGTGCCAGTATTCATAGCGTAGACTGGTGTGCCGACTGCGGCGCGGAAGTCAGTGCCTTTGTGAGCGATGGTCGATGCGCCAGTCAGACGGCTGTAACCATAGACATCAGTTACGACAATCGGAGCTTCGAGCGGGTAGCGAAATTCACCTTCCCAAAGTTTCTTGTCGTCTGTCGGTATGGAGTTGATGATGACACCCTCTTGGACAAGAGTGCTGATTAACTTTTTCTCGCTCTCCGGCGTATCGCCTCCAAAATTGTCTGGGATATGAAACTGTTCTTTGACTATCACTCTCTCGCCTACCGTTATATCTTTCTTGATGACAGTACCGTCGAGGAGAGTTACTACCAACGGGTACTTGCCGCCTACCTTTCTCAAATCAATGCCGATAAGAACTTGTAACTTTCCTTCATTATTAAATACATTCAGTCTTTTATTTTCGAACGTAATCGATTTAATTACTTGAGTACCATTTACAGTTACAAGCACCGGCTCGCCTTGGATAACTTTCTCCGGCAAGATCGATACCGAAATTTCCGGAATTTCCTCCGGCATATTTTCTTGTTCGATAACCACAGGAGCATTAACTGCAGCACTCCCAGGCGAAGCTTCGGGCTTCAAGAAGTAAAACCCACTCACTGCCACTATTACAATAACAATTAAAACTACTCGCATACCTGTATTATAACGCACCACCCCCCCTCTCCCTACATATCCTTAAATTCTCAAGTATTTAAGGGTGTTGTTTAGTTGATTAAGTTTAGACTTTTTAATTTCGGAACCACTACGATCTTTAGTTATTACCCCGGCTACTTTATGAATTTCCGCTGTCATTGGTCAAATTTTACCATATAGCACAAACCTAACCTCATGCAGGAGTAAATTTGAGAGCAACCGAATTTATGCAATAGCGCTTCCGTCCCTTTCTCCCGCATCACCCGATACTATTCGGCTGTCAGAACCTCCTTCCATTCCTCTTCCGTTTTAATTATCTTTTCCATATTTACATCATCCTTAAAAACTCCAGTATTTAAGGATGTTATTCATAACAACGATAGTCCCCTAGCGATGAGCGGCCTTCTTCATAAAGATATATGAGGTAATATGTAATGTTACTTGAAGATAAATCAAGATTCTCTAGAAAATCATGGAGCCAAGCATCCGCAGGGTTATCTAGCGGCAATGACGCTTTGTTATCAACAATTACTACATTCACAGGCATGTTGTACAAAAAACCACCAATATCGACTGTTAGATTTTTATACTTTTCTAATAATACTTCTCGCGGAAGAGAAGTTAAGCGAAATTCTCCCACAGCATAGGTGCATTCGGAGGTATTCGTATAACGTGTTCCAAGAAATGAGTGTTGCTCGATGATTTTCGCATCAATCGGATGTGATATAGACGATGCCAGTGCCCGCTCCATACGCCAAAGTGACAGATTATGCATAGGAACCGTGACATAAAAAGGACCTAAGATAGTTATTAAAAACAAAAATATTGCGCACACTATTTCTACAATCATTTTTTTGAAAGAGCTGTAAAATATCATAAATTAGCTAACCATAACCAGATTTTTCCCTTCAGGATTAGTTACAACGAGCATTACTTTCATAATATAAATTATACCATCATATTCTTACAATCTTACACATCATCCTTAAAAACTCCAGTATTTAAGGATATTATTTTATTTGCTGAAATAGTTGTAAAAATTCAACAAAAACTTTGCCATATGGCGATAAAGAGTGTTCTACAAAATGTCCGCGATATTTTTTATTAATTAACCCAGCTACATTCAACCGACGAGTATGCTCTCCTATTGTTTTTTCATTTGCCCCTGTGGACTCTATTATCTCATCAAGAGTAGCTTTAGGATGTCGAGCAAGATAGAGTAGAATCCCAATTCGGTAATGATTGGCGATACCCTTGAGATGCCGCTCCATTTGCTTTGTGGTTTTTATTTCGGTCTTTGCCATATAAAAATTATACCCTTAAATCCTCAAGTATTTAAGTATGTTTTAGTGTTTAGAAATTTACCATCAAGTTTAAATTTTTCGCCTTTCAGCACTTAATATTAGAAATGTTTGATGGAATGGCTTTAGAAGAGGGGCGGCGGGTACTAAATTTTGGAATGATCGATTGATAATTTCGCACACTTCATCTAGAACCTTTGTTGTGTATTGATAATCAAAGTCGCCATAATCTTTCTCATTATCTACATACCACCTATTACACAACTGGCGATAAATTTTTGTATTCAATGTCCCAGCATACCACTTCAAGTCTAGATATTCTTCGGTAAATAGCCATGTGGCATGGCGATTATTTTCTTGCTCGAAATATTGAAGCAGATGTTTGTACCATGTCTCTGCTTTGACCGCGAGCGGAAACGCATCAGGTTCTGGTGCACCTCTTACATCATCTAGATTGGTTATATCTATTCCCATCCTATCCGTATCTTTCTTTACCATAGCCAACGTTTCTGCTAGTTGTGCACCCACAGATTCAAAGACTGTTTCTATTGAGTCCGGATCTTTGCCTTGAGCAATAAACTTCTTTCTATCTCGATTGATTCTGCCACAGATAGGGCAAGAATCTTTACCGCAAGCTATACGCTTCCATGCACAATCAAGCATTTTTTCAATTTCTTCGTCTGTTCCGGCAGGAACTAGAAATCCATCATCTCCTTCATCAGCTACGGCTTTCAAAACTTTCATATCAAAATTAGAAAGCCCATCTAAATCTTTTCTAGGCAACATATCAGTGACAAAATCGGTCAACTCTTCACGACTAGCCTTTGACCCAAGCGCTTTCTCGGCCTCTTTATATAAATTTTCCATCTCTTCCGGCGTTACCGCTTCATATCCGCCATCATTATCGTGAACAACAAATTGGTAACGATCACCGTCTTCTAAAACTTGGGACGCTTTTGGAATTTTATTATTCCGATCAAATCCAAATCTAGTTGGCGGAATTTCCTTTATTCTCGGATATTTCTTGAGCAACAGATTTATGAAATTTAGCGATGTTGAGCCGGCCGATATCGAAATACGTTCCGCGTACTTGCCGGTTACTCTCTTAAGTTCTCTGTCATATATAACCCCAATGGAAATTTCCTTCTTACGCATATATAAATTATATCAAATACAACTTATACATACACAACATCCTTAAAAACTCCAGTATTTAAGGATGATGTTGGTTTGCTACTCGATAAACGTCAGAGCTTTACCCTTCTTCTCGGCGCGGCCGGTACGGCCTATGCGGTGCACATAGTCTTCGTAAGTTGCAGGAAGATCGTAGTTGATAACGTGGGAGATGTCAGATATGTCGAGGCCTCGGGCGGCAACGTCTGTAGCAACAAGCACTTTTACCCGTTCTTTTTTGAAATCTTCTAACACTTTGATTCTCGCATTCTGGTTTCTGTTGCCGTGGATTGCATCGGCTCTGACACCGGAAGTTGTCAACGCTTTGGCAAGTTTGTCAGCACCGTGTTTGGTACGGGAAAAGATGAGAGTCTTCGAAAACTCTTCCTGTATCAAGAGGTCTTTGAGCACGTCGAATTTGGTCTTGCCTTGGATGCGGATGACATCTTGGTCGATGTTTCTGGCAGTGTCTCGTGTCTTGACGGAGATCCGTACAGGCGTCTTTAAGAATTCATGGATTAATTTCTCTATCTCGGGAGAGAGCGTAGCCGAGAAGAAAAGTGTGTGCCTGTCTTTGGCCATCTGGGACATAAGCAGTCGCATAGGGCCGATGAATCCCATGTCGAGCATGCGATCTGCTTCGTCGAGCACCACGGTTTTGAAACCAGAGAGATTCAAGTGGCGAGAATCGATATGGTCTTTGATACGTCCCGGTGTACCGATGACGAAATTAAATCGATGACGAAGATCACGAATCTGTGCACCCATACTAGCGCCTCCAATTAGAACGACAGAGAAAAGCCCGGAGCCTTTGGCAAACTCTTTCAACTCCTGATCTATTTGCATAGCAAGTTCACGCACCGGTGCTACGATGAGAATCTTTTCTTCAGGATTCTTCAGAACTTTATTGATAAGCGGGATGAGGAATGCTGCGGTCTTCCCAGTACCAGTATTAGCAATACCGACGATATCTTCACCACGAAGCACATGAGGAATAGCCCGATCCTGGATAGGAGTCGGGGTCTCGTAACCTTTACTCAGAATATTTTTCTTGAGCAACGGGTTGAGATCAAACGTGGCGAAAGAATGTTCCGGTACGAATACATCCACCTCTTCGGTGATAACCGCCTTGTTGATGAATTTAGAGACGTCGGAAAAAGCCTGCGTGATTCTTTTACCCATAGGACGTCGAAAATTTCTTGGTGCCGAAGACCTAATAGGTCTTCGGCCGTATGTACTGAATTTCATATTTAATTGTTTAAAGGCCGTTTAGTTTCTGTGCTGCGCCTTTAAAAAAGGAGGAAACCCTGGAGCCACTTATTACCTCTTAAGTATATATCATCCTAATAATCTTGTCAAGGTTCCGTTTGTTCCCTCCTATCGAGCGCGCGCTGTACAATACGCGCGACAGCATCATTTCTTGCCGCGCTTAACACCGGCAACGAAGCGAGCACAGACGCGTTTTCTGTTGGAAGCAACTCGATATCTTCTCCTGCATATTGAGCTAACTGTGTCAAAAATTCATCAAACCACGAAGGAGTAACGGTCAAGACGCCATCGAAATCAATCTCAATAGGCATACTGGGATTAAGCGTCGAGCGAATGGCATTAAATGCCTCCAGTCCGGCCGGGCGGGAAACAAGTATGGTGCCAAATCTTTTAATTTGATAATGCCTTGTAACTAAATCTATTTATGCTTTCTCACACCCTTGAAGGTAGTCTTTTTCTTGGAATGCTGGTCTATAAATTTCTTGGTCTTGGTATCGATCTTGGTCCAACGCTTATTTTTAGGATTATAAACCTGCTTTCTTCCCTTCACCGCACCCACTCGCCCCGCCCCCGGTGGTGGATTCTTTGCCATAAAATTTCTAATTAAAATTAATAAATAACTATATAAATAATACCACGTTGACTTCAACTTTATACCACAACATCCTTAAAAACTGGAGTTTTTAAGGATGTGTTAGGTGTTGTTTAATGGCAATTTAAGGCCTTGCGCCAACCGGCAGTTTGGGCTTCGGCTTCAGCGCAAAACCATTTCTCTCCGCGGCTTTCATCAATTATGGTTTTTGAATACGAACCGCATCCTTGCATATGATAGATTTTTTCTCCTGACGAACTTATATTGCCTTTGATAGTGCAAGAAGGATCTGATGCAGATGATGATGTTTGAGTAGCAGTTGGTGTTACTGTCGTTGAAGAATTTGTATCAGAAGCGCAGGCGGTCCATAGGCCAAGCTTGTCTTCTCTGGCTTTCTTTTCAGCGGCCACGAACTTGTCTTGATATTTGATATCCGGTGGATATGAATACGATTTGGCAAATCCATCTTCCACTAATTTTTGATTGATTAAAATGTCATCAAGCCAGACATAGCGGAGCAGGCGGTTATATTTGTCTCGGTCAGTGATGTCTGTTTCTAACCGCACCGTCTTGCCTTCCAGAAGTTCTTTATTTTTCTTTGACGCTTCCACACCAAAGCATTGCACCGGCTTCCTTGGGTCAACTGTCTCTGGCGTATCTATGCCGATATAGCGCACCGGCTCTATCTTGCCGTTTATTTCAACATTTATAGTATCGCCATCCACCACACGAACCACTTTCACTATCTCAACATCTGCTTTATTTATAACTGCTGCCTGTTCTGATAGCAGATTTTCATTTTTATTTCCCAATAACGAGCCGATGAAAATACCAATGGTTAGCACCACCCCAACTCCACCAGCCACATAAAGAAATTTTCTTGGTATAAACATCTGTATAAATTTATATTACCACTACTCAAACAAATAAATTGGGATTATAATAAAAACATCAATTAATATAAACTTATGGCTAAAGGAAACAACGGACAGCAGAAAAAGCAAAAGAAACCAAAAAAATCAAAGCAGGATAAGAAAAAATAATTTCTTACGATGAGAGCGGTGGAGAAGTAAGAAACTAGCCCTTAGAACTTCTTGGGTCAGCTTCAGGTGGAAATGTTCTTTCTTCTTGAAATTTTCCATCCATCTTTTGAATCTTTATTGAGCCGCCATCTTCCCCAACAGTTCTTTCTAAAACACCCCCTTTTGTCGCCCTTTCTTTGGTATCAAACCTCTTTATAAGTCTATCGGTCTTATCGTTAGTAAGATCCCAGGAATCCTTCTTCTCATTATAGTCTAAAGTGAATTTAGGTAGTTTAACCATAGTGACTAAAATTAAGAATTACTAATGAGGCTAATATTAGCACAATCAAACCGAATGTTAACCGAAAGTTATCCACAGTCTACAATTTTCGGTTTAGTTTCGTATCATCTATAATAGTCGTATGTTAAGCCCTACTAAGCAAAAGGTTATTGATTTTATAAATACATATACTAAGAAGAAGAGGGCTTCTCCTTCCCTACAGGAAATCTGTAAAGGATTGAGACTAAAATCAGTCTCCACTATTCATCAGCATGTACGTGAATTAAAAGAGGTTGGATATTTACATAAAAAAAATGGTAAGCATCGTTCTATAGAAATATTAAAGAAAGAAGAGTTGGTGGCGATACCTTTTAAAGGCTATATTTCTGCCGGACAACCAATTGAGGTGGTAGAAGAATTTGAAACAATAAATGTCCCCGGTAGCTTAATAACTACTGGTAATCTTTTTGCTCTGGGGGTGAAAGGCGACAGTATGATTGGTGATGGTATTTTTGATGGTGATACAGTAATAATCAGAAAACAAAATACCGCCCAAGACGGAGATACTGTTGTTGCATTGTTAAATGAAAATGAAGTAACGCTCAAAAAAATATATAGATTAGCTAATGGCTTCAGACTTCAACCCGCAAACCCAACAATACCAGCATTTGTTGTAAAAGAATTGATTGTACAAGGTAAGGTTGTCTCTGTAATGAGAAGTTATGACAAAAGAAAATCTTTAGATCAAATATCTAATTTAACTGCTTTTATTGGTGATTTGAAACAACTTATTATAAAAATTCAGGAGGAGATAAAGAGTAAATTCCATGTAGCTAAAGAATTTGATATATGGAAAAGAACAGAAGAAAAACCAGATGAAAATAAGTTTTTTTTAGAAACAAGCTACACATTTCTCAACGAGATTCTTTTACTGTGGGTTTGTAGGGATAAAAAACTGCTAACCTTTGAAGTTATAAAAGATAATAAGCAATTATCGTTATTAAAAAACGAGGCACAAAAAATATACTCTCATATCTTTTCAAATAACATTTTTGATTGGTATATTCCCGAAAACTTTTTGTTGCAAGAGATAACTAATTTGTTTAACAAATACGATTTTACATTGGTGGATAGAGACATATTAGGAAAATTATATGAACAATTTATAACTAGAGACGAAAGAAAGAAGTTGGGACAATTCTATACACCAGAATCTGTTATTGACTACATACTAGATCAAATTGAATATACAAAAAATATAGACGATAAAAAAATCATTGATATATCTTGTGGCTCTGGTGGTTTTACAACAAGAGCAACTAACAGGTTGATAAATAAGCTAAAAAATAACCCTGATAAAAAAGAGGTTATTGAAAAAGTAATTGGCAGTATTTATGGTATGGATATTAACCCTTTTGCTTGCTATCTAGCAGAGACAAACATGCTTATACAATTACTAGATCTAATAATTGAGGTAAAAAAAGAAAACCCAAAATACATAGTACCTAAAATAAAAATATTTCAGACGAATAGCATGGAGACACCATCACTATTAAGCAACGAAGAACAAGAAATCAAAGATCTAAAAAATAAATCGGGACGATTTATTAATGGTTTTGATTTTGTTGTTGGTAATCCTCCATATTTAGAAGCAAAAAAGATGGATATTGGTACAAAAAAACTTTGCGTAGAAACTTGCCCAAATGTAGCAAATGGGGCCTTCGATCTATTTGTATGTTTTATTGATAAAGGACTCCGTTTATTAAAAACTAATGGAAAATTAGGCTATATTTTCCCTAATAAATTTTTGATTGCTAACTATGCTAAAAAAATGAGAGAAGAATTACTAGATAAATATACAATAAAAGAAATAATAGATGTTTCAGAATGTGAAATTTTTGAAAATGTTTCAGTTTATCCAGTTATCATGGTAGTCCAAAACAAGAAACCTCAGGATAATTTAGTAAAAACAGCTGAAAAGGTAGTTAGTATAGAAGAATTAAATAATAAGAGTTTTAGTATTAGTGAGATAAAACAAGATGTTTATAAAAGAGATGATCTTGTGTTTTTTATACTGCCAAGCGATAAAAAGCAAAACTCTATACTTACAAAATTATTGGATAATAGATATAAGACACTAGACAATTACTTAACAATGAAATGGACAATATCATTTCATGCAACGGGATTAAGAGAGAAATTTTTATTTCCCGAAAAACCAAATTCTACATTCGCGAAGAAGCTAATTGGCGGTAAATCTTTTGCAGGAAATGACGACATAAATAGATACAATCTTAAGTGGGGTGGTTGGTGGATAAATTATGACGAAGAATTGGCAAGGAAGCATAAAAACCAATTACCTCCTAAAAGTTTATTCGAGCAAGACAAGTTGATTATTTGTCAAAACTCTTTAAGATTGCGCGCCACATATGACGACAAAGATTATTATTGTAAAGATACTTTTTTTGTTGCCAGTCTATTAGAGGATAGAAAGAAAGATTTTGAATTAAAATTTTTTCTAGCAATTCTTAACTCAAAATTATTGCATTACTACTATGGAAATATATATAAAGGAACACATATAGCGGGTGGATATTTGCATTATCTCATTGGTTATCTTTACAGTTTACCCGTAGCGGAACCGACAAAAAAACAGCAGGTTAGTATTGTGGCTTTAGTTCATAAAATTTTAAAAGCAAAAAATAGTGATGAGTTTGGAGAATTAGACAATAAAATTGATAAGCTGGTCTATGATTTATATGACCTAGATCAAGAATCGATAGAGATTGTCAATTCATTTATTTAATCTCTAACAAAAAATTCTGAATGTAATTTTTAAACTTCTCTAGATTTTCTTTTACTGGTTTATTCCCTTTATCTTTTCTTTTTCCGTCCCTTATAATAAAAATTTCATCAATTTCATGTTTCAAATCAGAATTTTTTAATAAATATGCCCAGCCTTCAGTTAATTCCAACACTTCTGTAAACACACAGAATGTGATGCCGCCCAACAGATGGGCAGAATTTGAAATTGTATCTTTAACAATGCTTGATTCGCCAATAAGTTCTTTCATTCTTATCATATCTATATATTCTTTGCATTCAATAATCATTATGGGCTTATCGCCGTCTTTCTTAAAAATTACACAATCTCCCCCAATGTTTAGCGTAACTTCTTTATCATTTAGGTTTATAGATCTAGAGGAAATACCACTTCTTTGATTAGCAGTAACTTTCTTACAATAAAATTTATTTTCAAGCTCATTTTCTTTAATGATCTGATTTATAAGTAATTCAACAAAAAATTCGTCTTTAAACCCAACCACTGAAGCAATTTGCCTTTCTTTTAATTTAAATTTTTTACCTAAATTAGCAAAATAATTGTAACTTGTATTACAAAAAATCTCTATGGTATCTTTAGAGTTGCCACCAGTAAGATTTTTTGAGTAATATTTATCAAAAATACCTTTTGAATTTATTTTCTTCTTTTTTGGCATAAAATTATTTAATGAAGTAGTCTAAAGATTTTTTATAAATTTTCGCAAATTCCTTAAGTTGCGTATTAGCTACCAGCGAAGGTTTGTAGCTAGTAGTGATGAGCTGTTTTAATCCAAGCTTGTTGAAATTAAGCATAAAATAACGAAAGAAGTTGCTCTCGAATGGATCGTCGCAGTTGCAATATACCACCTTGCCACGGAAAACATCAGGGCTGTACTTCAAATACGCCTCAATTCCTTTCTGAATATCGCTGTATTGGGTATAAAATTCATCATTCTTTACCCGTTTTGCGTTTGTAAGATTCTTGTTTGCCATAAATTTATTTCAAAAGCTTCTCCACTTAAGCAGAGATTTACCCCACTATCCCACAAATTTTATGTATTTACAAATAAAACAGAGGTTTATTTCTTAATTACATAATTTGGTATTTTGTAATTTTCTTTAAGCCAATCGTAGTATCCATTGGAAAATACAGGTTTAATGTGTTTATAAATCTGACTACCTGCTATTGATAGTCCGTAGTATCCTGGTAATTTTATTTCTGTATTTTCATTTTGAGGTAAATAGATCAACTTTTTATCAAAATATGAGATTACAAATTCTTCCTTATTATTATTTGGTATTGTATTGATCATATCGTTAGGAAGAAAAATCCCAAGGCTTTGTAGAGTTTGCAGACTACCAAAATCAATTTTCATATTTTTCATTAAGTTTTTTACATTTTTATCTCCTGTAAATAAAACTTTTGGAAGTAGCTCATCATCAATCAATAGGCTACATATTTTTTCAAAAAGCTCAAGTTCATGTTTTCCTAGCATTTTTAAACTTTGTAGTGTACTCATGGAATAAGTTCCTGGTGTATTATATTCACCAGCAATGATTCCTGCTATTAAGGTTTGCATTTCTTCATTCGAGATGTCTTTAGCATGTTCCAAAATTGCAGAAAAGAAATCGTTGTTATCGCTTATGTTACTTTTTTCAATCGTCAGAAGTGGAATTACTTGGGGTATCACTTTCCCTAAATTAGAGTATTGTCTCTGCATCTTTGCTGTTTCTAACTCTAGCCATAGAGGTTTTTCAACTTCGAACCATATTGCGCTTCTTTTATCAGCTTCGACCTTAGATTCTGCTTCAATTACAGCTCGACTCTTACCAAATAATTTTAAAACGATAAGATCAACAAAACCTGCACCAATTTTAGTAGCAGCAGCAGCTTGAACGATTGGTATTAAGCTCATCGGATCTGTCATATCAATTCCCTATTTTTTTCATTGGATAAGTATACATCTGAAAACTCTTGTTTTATTCGGGCTGCGGGACTTGGGGTCGAACCAAGATTTCCTCCTTCAAAGGGAGGCGTGCTGCCATTACACTATCCCGCAATTCATACAACTTACCAGAAAATTCGTCAATTTTCTACTTGGTTATAGAGAATATGTTAGGATGACGCCATGATTGATAAGAAAAATATTTCGGCAGTATTGATGCTTGCGGTTGGAGCTCTGGGCGGATATTTGCTAATCACTAAGAATATACTGGGTGTTCCAAGCAATACTAGCGAGCCGAAAGCGGAAGAGTCCGCGTTTGGAAGAGTGGAGCAATTTATCTGGAACCTCGACGACATACATCCGGATAAAATCGAGCTTAAGAGCGCCG
>Ga0209542_10017511_pt1 | contig 11726 bp, 17 predicted proteins | sample RifCSPhighO2_01_FD_184028 | JGI IMG/M metagenome (GOLD analysis project Ga0209542, IMG submission 184028) | Soil microbial communities from Rifle, Colorado - Rifle CSP2_plank highO2_0.1 (SPAdes) (version 2) | ecosystem: Environmental > Terrestrial > Deep subsurface > Rock core/Sediment ...
TTAATAATTACCCGTTAAAACCTGGCATTGTCAAAGAAGGCATTATTCTCGATAAAAGTGCTTTGGTTAAAGCCATTACATCAGCCTGCCTTTCAGTAAAAGGCCAGAAATTGCAGACAAAATATGCTGTTGTTTCGCTGCCGGAAGAAAAATCTTTTTCCAGGGTGATCCAGATGCCCAAGATGGCAAAGGAAGACTTGGTTTCAGCAGTTCCTTTTGAAGCTGAAAATTACATACCCATTGCCATAGACAAAGTATATTTGGATTTTCAGGAGATTGAATCCTCAAAACATCATGGCGGCCACTGTGATTTACTTATTAATGTGCTTCCAAAGTCCATCATTGACCCTTATGTGTATTGTTTTAAGCAAGCAGGATTGGTGCCCTTGGCGTTGGAAGTGGAGTCCCAATCAATAGCCAGAGCTTTGTTGAAAAACGGCTCTTCCGACAGCCCTTTGATTATTCTTGATTTAGGCCAGGATAGCACGGGATTTTCCATTTTTTCTGGAAACTCCATACGTTTTACCTGCTCGTTGCCAGGTTTTTCACGCCAGCTGACCCAGGCCATTTCAGACAAGCTTGGTGTAGGCTTCAGCCGGGCTGAAGATTTGAAGGTAAAATACGGTTTGTCTCAAAAAGCCGGCAATAAGTATAATATAGAAAAGATCATACAGCCGATGTTGCGGGAGCTTATCGTGCAGATTAAAAAATACATTGAATTTTACCAGAGCCATTCTTCATTTGAATACTTTTCTTCTGATACCAAGATAGAGAAAATGATTCTGTGCGGCGGGGGAGCCAATTTAAAAAACCTGCCTGATTTTCTTTCAAAAAATTTAGGCATGTCCGTTGAAATCGGGAACCCTTTTATTAATAATATATACCAGAAAAAAAGTGCGGTTAGAATTTCAAACCAGGATGCACTGTCGCTTGCAACAGCCCTGGGTTTGGCATTGCGGGGAGCATCTGGTGAATTTGAAATTTGAAATTTACAATTTGCTGTCTTTGACAGGTTAACTGTGGTCAACAATTTGAAAATATCAAATTTGAAATGATTGAAACCCGACGTCGTGTTCTCAAATTTAAACATTGAAACATTGTAAATTGAATTCAAATTTCAAATTGTAAATTCGTTATATATGATCAATCTTTTGCCGCCATTAGAAAAAGAAAAGTTATCTATGGAAATGAACAATAAAATGGCCATGGTTTTAGGCTACATTGCCCTTACTTCTTTGATTAGCCTTATTCTGGTCCTTTTCTCTGTTAAGTTCTATATCTTGGGAAACATCAGATACCATCAAGGCATACTAAGCGAAGCCGAGCGCCAGTATAAAACAGAAGATTTCCTTTTTTTTAAGGACATCGTGCAAGCATCCAACGCGTCTTTGGTTAAAATAGATACTTTTTATAAAAAAGATAATCGGGTTGCCGATGCCGCAGTATTGATAACCGGCATTCAAAAACCCCATGGTTTATATTTGACGGAAGTGTCGCTTTCGAAAGCCGATAATTCAAATGTGATAAAAGCATCTGTTGCCGGTGTTTCTGATAGCAGAGATAGCCTCCTTGCTTTCAAATCCAACATTGAAAACAACGAAAAAATCACCAGTATTTATTTTCCGCCCAATAATTGGGTAAAACCTTCAGAGTTTGATTTTTACCTGACGTTTGAAATTAACCCTGCCATTAAATGAAAATCAGTAAAATCCACATAACCATTTCAGTTTTCAGCCTCCTTTCACTTGCCTTGATACTGTTTTTCATTTTACCCGCATACAATGAAATAAAATCCAACTCAAATAAAATCTTGGAGTATAAAAGCGACCTCATTTCCATACGGGAGCAAAATGAAGAATTGGGAAGGTTTAAGGCAAAATATGAAACTGACGCTTTTGATTTGGAAAAAATCAAAGGATATTTCATTGACGGGAAAAATCCCGTGGAGTTTATTACCTTCATTGAAAAAAGCGCCGATGATTCAAATGTTACAATTGCAATCAAATTAGACGTGCCTTCTTACGAGATGTCCGATGCAAATAACATGTTGCTTCAAGTTTTTGCAAAAGGAAGCTTTGCGGGCATCATAGAGTTTGCAAACAAATTGGAAAACGGGCCGTATTTGGCAATGATTGAAAAATTATCAATAAAAAAGTCATTGTCTGGCGATGATTCTTCAGAGAGCTTGGCAGCAAGTTTTTTAATAGAAGCCACCTTAAAGTAGCCATGAAAAACCCATTTGCGTTTTTAAGTAATAAGGGAGAGAAAGTTTTTTTCAAAGGACATATTAAAAAAGTTCCATGGATTTTGGCAAAGAACGCTTTTTTAGTCATCATTATGCTGTTTCTAGCAAATATTCTTTTTGGCCAGCTATTATTTTATTATCATGTAATAGTGGCGGATTCAAAGCCCGGACTTTCGGTTGACAATCCTGCGAAATTCAAAGAGAATATCTACAACACTGTTTTAGAAGAAAGCCAAAGGAGGGAAGAGGCTTTTAATAACTCCGCACAAATAAATTACAGCAACCCCTTCAAATAACTTTCAATTTATAATTTTCAATTTTCATTAAATTTTTAATGAATTAATTTTCAAACACGTTTAGAAATTAGTCATTAGACATTTAGTAGAAATTAGAAATTTATGCCAAAGAAGATACTTTTAGTTGAGGACGACAGCGCTATTTTGGACATTTACACTACGGTGCTTAAAAAGGGCGGATTTGAAGTTGAATCCTGCAGTTTAGGCCAGGATGTGGTAAAAAAACTTCAAAAAATAGAATCCAAAGAAGAGTCCCGTCCAGATCTTGTTTTACTTGATTTAATATTGCCCGACATGAATGGCATGGAAGTGTTAAGCCAGGTAAGAAAAAACAAGGCAGCAAAAGGCATTACCGTCTTTATACTTAGCAACCAAGAACAGTCTCAAATAGAAATTCCTGCCGATGCCAAGCCCGATAAATTCATTATTAAAGCAAATATAACCCCCACCCAGCTAGTGGAGTTGGTTCGTAAAGAGTTAGATTAGTTATCCACAGTTTATCCCATCTCTGGTGGTTTTTATGGTATAATTAATGAATTAAGTTCACCCGATCAAATAATTTCGTCACGCGAAATTAAAATTCTTTGAATTTTATTTGATCGGGTAAAGGTCGCGTTTAAAAAATACTATTAATATTTTTAATAAAATGCAAAATATGAAAATGGTGGATATGATTACCCTTATTTTATTGGTAGTGGGCGGATTAAATTGGGGAATCATGGGATTGACCGGAGGCACCAATGTGGTGTGGATGATCTTTGGAACATGGCCAATGTTGGTCAATTTAATTTATATCCTGGTAGGATTGTCAGCCGTATATGTTGGCTGGATGGCGATGTCAAAAAAAGGAACTATGTAAAAATTATGTCAAAAAAAACTGCCGCATAAGCGGCAGTTTTTTTGATACATCAATATTATCTATTGAATCGTGGCGGTTTCTTTTTTGACCAGCATTCCCTGCAATAAATAGGCCTGTCGGGAGCCGGTTCAAAAGGCAACTGGGTGATTTCGACCGCGCATTCAGAACATTTCCAGTTTCCTTCTACCATTTGCCGTGGGCCGAAGCTTTTGTTATTATCACTATTATTAAACATGTATGTATTATTGATTTAGGAGCGCGGGTTCCGTACAGAATCAATTTAGCGGAGTGAATTCAGGCGAGATTCAAGGCGCGAGGAAGAGATATGTGCCCTCTGTGGCACATTCTCGACGAGCAACGAAGAAACTTGCCTGAATTCGCCCGCCCGTAGGGAAGCTAAAAAATGGATGATTTTTTCGTTGCTCCTCCTCAACGTGCCTATTGGCACGAGTTTCGTCGTCGCGCCTTGAAATCATCTCATTTTTTAGCTTCTAATCTTGATTCTGTACGGAACTCGCGCCCCAATACGTCTTATTTATATCTAATCAATAATCTAACCATAATATAACGACCTTTTACTTGTCTTAATGATACTTTTTATTTCATTTCATGTCAATTGATTTTTTAAAAGCCAGACGGTATGATAAATTAAATATATTTATGAATACACTATATAAAGTTCAACCTATAAAAGTTTTCACTTCTGCCCTAATTTTCTTACTTGTTTGTTCTGCCATATATTTTGGCATCAGCTGGCCTTTGGCGGCCCATGCCACCCATCCTTGTGTAATCGGTGAGAATAACGAAACACGGGAATCGTGTTATCATCTTGATAATGATGGGCAACCTTACTATCTTAAAAAGGGAGGAGATAATGGGGCAGGCCTTCAGGATGTTAAGCAAGATGCCAAACTTCAAGCTTGCCAAGCAATAGAGAATAGCATAAAAAACAGGTCTCTTGGTTTGGTAAGCCTAGCCAAAAACATAGAGTCTAAATTTGATGCCATTGCCAAAAAAGTTCAGGATTTTTACATGAATGTGGTGGTTGCATCGGGCGGGGTGGTTGCCGGCTACGACGCCCTAACTTCTGATATCCAAGTAAAAAAGTCCGCGGTTGAAACTGCTCTCGCCAAGGCGCAAAATGATGCCACTGTTTTTTCCTGTCCCTCGGAAAATCTCAAAGAGAAAATGATGCAATTTAAAAATGATATGCAGACAGTCAAGCAGGCCCTGCAGGATTACCGGACTTCAATTAAAAATCTTATTGTTGCTATTATTTCCATGTTGGGAGAAAACAATAACGCGCAATAAAACTATGGATTACAGTAACCAAAAAAATAATTATAAAAACAATTTGTTAAAGTGGATACTGTTATATGCGGCAATTGGCCTTGTTGCCTACGCGCTTATATATTACTTCTTTTTTTCCAATGGGGGCGGCTGGCGTGACAACCTTCAACCAACACAGAACAATACCAATGAAGAGATGGCGCCAATTAACGATGGCCAGGATTTAATGTCAGCGTCACAAAGCCTTGATGCTACGGATATAAATCAGATTGACAACGAGTTGAATCAGAATGACGATGATGCAAAATCACTCTGATAAAAATAGTAAAAAGTATAAAGTACCTTGAATTACGAAATGCTTTCATGGGATTTTCTCTAAATTTGGGAGTCGTAAATTCGCAATAATTATTTTACGTAGCAAGCTACGTAAAATAATTCTATTAAATTTCCGCCTTCCAAATTTAGAGAAAAGACCTGAAACTTGCCGTTCCACTAGGCATTTCGTAATTCAAGGTAAAATACGTAAATTATGAAAAAAATAGTCTTAATGTTAATTGTGTTAGTTTTGGCGCTCTTAATCGGCCTGTTGGCGTTTTTGGTGTTAATGCCAGAGAAAAATAATGTCATAGTAGAGGATGCCGAAGGCATAACGGTATTGTCCCCAAAACCGGGTGAAACCATTACATCCCCTCTCAAAATTACGGGATTTGTCAATGGCGGAGGCTGGATTGGCTTTGAAGCTCAGGTGGGGACAGTCAAATTATTTGATAAGGATAATAACGAACTGGCGCTGGGCATTTTGACAGCCAAGGGGGAATGGATGCAGGTAAAAATTGATTTTGAAACGGAGCTTAATTTCGTGTCGGAAGTTGAAGGCGAGGGAAGGCTGGTGTTTTATAATGAGAATCCCAGCGGGGAGCCGGGACGTGAAAAAACATTCACTATTCCGGTGAAACTTCCCAAGATGGATGTTATGCAAGTCTCGGTATTTTTCAATAATGCCGGCAATGAGTGCCAGAATGTTGTGGCTGTAAAAAGAAATATCCAAAAAACAGAGGCGCCGGCCAGGGCTGCTTTGGAGGAATTATTAAGAGGTCCATCGGCAAAAGAAAGTGCTTTATTTACTACCGGTATAAATCAGGGCGTCAAGATACAAAAATTAACCATTGAGAGTGGGATTGCCAAAGTTGATTTTAACGGATTATTGGAGGCCGGGGTGGCGGGGTCCTGCCGGGTGCTTGGGATAAGGGCGCAGATTGAAAAAACCCTTTTGCAATTTCCCACGGTCAAAAGCGTGATTATTTCAATTGATGGCAAAACAGAAGGTATTTTACAGCCATAGCTTTAAGATTAAACACTTCAATCTATGTCTGAAGTGTTTATTTTGGCCAAAATAACCTCATTTTAGTGAAATTCCACATCTCTAAAAAATCAAATAAAACCAATGCCCGTTTGGGATTTCTAGAAACAAGCCACGGAGTCGTTGAGACTCCGTCTTTAGTACCCGTGGCAACGCAAGCGGTGGTCAAAACTCTTACCAGTCAAGAAGTTCTGCAAACGGGTTCCCAAATCTTAATTTCCAATACATTCCATTTACATTTGAAACCGGGTGAGAAATTTTTAGAAAAAGCAGGCGGGATTCATTCATTTATGAATTGGAAAAGACCGTTAATGACGGATTCTGGGGGATTCCAAGTTTTTTCTTTGGGGTTTGGCCGGGATTTTGGCACTGGTAAAATACTCAAATCGCAAAGCGATAAAGAAATAAAATCCGGTAATCAACCTAAAAACATAAAAATCACCCAAGATGGGGTATTTTTCAATTCTCCGATTGATGGGGCTAAATTATTCATCGGGCCCAAGGAATCAATAAAAATACAAGAAAAAATCGGGGCAGATATTATTTTCGCTTTTGATGAATGCACGTCTCCCATCGCCGATTACGAATATACAAAAAAGTCATTAAAAAAAACCCACCAATGGGCGCAAATTTGTTTGGATGTAAAAAAGTCCAACCAGGCGTTATATGGTATTGTCCAGGGAGGTAAATATAAAGACTTAAGGATAGAAAGCGCGAAATTTATCGGTTCACTGCCTTTTGATGGTTTTGGCATCGGCGGGGAGTTCGGCGATGATAAGAAGAAAATGCCAAAAATGCTTGATTGGGTAATTAAAGAGTTACCGGAAAAAAAACCAAGGCATCTGTTAGGCATTGGCCACTTAGAGGACATTGAAAAAATAATAAAGGCAGGGGTTGATACCTTTGACTGCACCGTGCCGACCCATTATGCTCGCAGGGGAATTGCATTTACTAGCGAGGGCAGATTAAATTTAAAACAAGTAAAGTTTTTAAAAAAGCGTGAGCCTTTAGACAAAGACTGCACTTGCAATATTTGTCTAAATTACAAAAAAGATTATATTTGCCATTTACTGCGAGCAGGGGAGTTGACAGCCCTAAGTCTCATTACCTTCCACAATTTGCATTATTTCAACAATTTCGTGGCAGATATTAGGGCAAAAATAAAGAAGGGGGAAATTTGATAATTTTAGCATAAATGGTATCTTAAAGACGGTTCTTTTGATTTTCTCTGTTTTTTACTTTAACCTCTGGAGAGCATATGAATTCTTTACAGGCAGCCGGGCTCAAAAAACTTGAAGCCGGAGAACGACTTTCGGTTCAAGGGTACAAGATTCGGATTCGAAAAGGACTAAGATATCTTAGGAGATGTAGGGATCCCTATCATTTGATTCTTCAAGAAGTGAAGCGTTGTATTAAGCAAAGCAAATTACCTCTTTCCGCCGTTAGTACCAATGAAGCGGAACTAGAGAAATTCCGGATTGAAAATCATAAATCCCTTGCCAAAATCTATCTTGAGTACATGCGGAAAGGTGAAAACCTTGACTTGTTTGTGATTTACCTTAGGGACGAAGTCAAGAAAGGTGATTTTTCACTTGTTGATATTGGTACTAGCAAGAAGGAGTTGGTTGATTTTTGCCCATGGATTCCAGGCAATCTCACACTGCCTTAGCATAACATGCGCACGATCACCGGGACGTGCGCTTTTTTATTTTGTGAAAATTGGTATAATATATCTAATAAATAAAAATTATGGATAAAAAGTTGCACACATTGCCGGATTTGCCTTATGCATATGATGCGCTGGAACCCTATATTTCCAAAGAAATTATGGAGTTGCACCATGGTAAACACCATGCGGCTTATGTTAAAAATTTAAATGATGTCATTGAACCATACGAAAATCTCCAGGGTAAAACTGCGGAGGAATTATTGATGAATTTAGATCAATTACCGGAAGCCATAAGGGCTGCGGTTAAAAACAATGCCGGCGGGCATGTCAACCATTCAATGTTTTGGCAAATCATGAAACCAAGTGGGGGAGGCGAGCTGTCTGGTGTGCTGGAGGAAGAAATTAATAAGTATTTTGGTAATTTTGAAGAATTCAAAATCAAGTTTAACGATGTAGGAGCTAAACGCTTTGGCAGTGGATGGGTGTGGTTAGTTAGGACAAAAGATGGAAAGCTGGATGTCCTATCAACTGCCAACCAAGACAATCCAATGTCAGAAGGACTAACGCCCATTATGGGAAATGATGTCTGGGAACACGCCTATTATTTGCAGTACAAAAATGCGAGGCCGGACTACTTAAAAGCCTGGTGGAGCGTAGTAAATTGGGAGGAAATTAATAAAAGATTCACCCAGTCAAATAATTTTACGAAGTAAAATTAGCGCAAGGCGCTATTTGACCGGGTAAAAAATAATGATTACTCTAGAAGACGTCAAGAAAAATCCGCAAATTTTGGAATTCATCAACCAGACTGAACAAGCCATGGAAGCTTTGTCTTACACCAACCATGGCCTGCGCCATTCAAATGTGGTAGCCGAAAGGGCAATTCAAATTGCCAAAGAAATCGGGCTGGATAAACGGGATGGGGAATTGGCAGCCATTGCCGGCTTTTGCCATGACATGGGCAACTTCATGACCAGGACGTACCACCATTTCTTTGGCGCGGTTTTATTCCAGCAAGTTTTTAATGATAAATTTGAACCGAGGGAATTGGCAATGATTATGCAAGCTATTTCCAATCATGACAACGATGAAATGAATTTTGTCAGTTCTGTTTCTGCGGTGCTGGTGCTGGCCGATAAATCTGATGTTGACCGATCACGGGTTGCCAAGCAAAGCCTGGAGGAGACTAAAAAGGACATTCATGACCGGGTGAACTATGCAGCCCAGGATAGCAACGTTAAAGTTGATAAAAAGAAAAAACAAATAACCTTGGAGTTGAAAATTGATACCAGCTTTTGCCCGGTAATTGAATATTTTGAAATTTTTACGGAAAGAATGGCTTTTTGCAAGAAAGCAGCTCAATTTTTAGGATATGATTTTGGATTGGTGATAAATGATTTCAGGCTTCTATGACTTCGAATCACGAAATGCCCAATGAAAAGACAATTTTCAGGCCTTTTCTTTAAATTTCAACTGCAAATTCGCAATAATTGTTTTTGGTAGTTTACTACCAAAAACAATTCTATCAAATTTTCGTTCTGAAATTTAGAGAAAATCCCATGAAAGCATTTCGTGATTCGAAGTCTTAACCCAATGAAAGATTTTTACCCAGCACCACTTTCACGATTTAATTATTAAATGATTTATGATTTCTGAATTAAAGAACAAGCGAAAGGGCAAATTTGGATTGTCTGGTGAAAGTGGTGCTGGGTTTTACGTGATTTGCGATAATATCCGCAGTTTGGAGAATATCGGCTCAATTTTCAGAACCGCTGACGCGTTGGGAGTTTCAAAAATATTTTTATGTGGGATATCGGGCAGGCCACCTCATGAAAAAATTGCAAAAACAGCCCTGGGGGCAGAAAAAACCGTTCCCTTTGAGTATTATAAGCAAACTTGGAGGTTGATAGAGAAACTGAAGAAGCAAAAAGTGGAGGTCATCACCCTGGAGCAGTCAAAGAAAAGCATTCTTTTTACAAAATTCAAGCCCAAATTTCCCCTAGCCTTGATAATAGGGAACGAAGTAAAGGGGGTTTCAAAGAAAACATTGAAAAAGGCCGATGCCGTTATTCATTTGCCCATGAAGGGTAAAAAAGAGTCATTGAACGTATCTGTGGCCTTCGGAGTGGCCGGCTATAAAATAATTGAAAATTTAAAATAATAAATTCAAAAACAATTTAAAAGCACCAATTTAAAAACACGTTTTAAAATTTAACATTTTGAATTAAAGAATTGTTTTTAAATTTTTCATTTTAAATTTTAAATTCGGTTATGTTGGATCCACAAACACTAAAATTTTTAGAATTATTAACTGATCCACGGTACGCCTTTTTATTCATGGCCTTAAGCGTATGGTCTTTGGTATGGAAGGGAATCGCGCTCTGGCATGCTTCACAAAACAAGCAGAGGAATTGGTTTATTGTTATTTTAATTGCAAATACATTGGGTATCTTGGAAATCATATATGTTTTCTACTTTCAAAGGCCTAAAGTATTGCAAAAGCCTGAAAATGGGCTAAATCCTTGACACTCCAATTGACCCTGAGACTATTATAGGATAAAATGGCTTAATAGTATCCAAGATCATTTTTGCAGCGCTTTGAGAAACTGCAACTAACAAGTTGCTTTGAATTACGAAATGGACAACAAGAGAATATTTCTTGTCTTTTCTTCAATTTTTGGCCATAAATTTGCCATAATTTTCACGCGTAGCCTTTGGCTACGCCTAGAAATTCTATCAAATTTCTATTCCAAAAATTGAAAAAAATCCAAAGAAACCATTTCGTAATTCAAAGCAAGGTCGAAAATATTTAATATTTTAAATTTACAAAAAAACTATGGTAAGAAAAGCAAATCCAGCGCTCTTAAAACCAATGAAGCTTACGGCTGATTTGGAAGCGGTAGTTGGCAAGGGGCCGATGCCAAGGGGCCAAGTGGTAAAAAAATTGTGGGAATACATCAAGAAAAATAACCTTCAGGATGCTAAAAACAGGAGGGATATCAATGCCGATGCCAAATTAAAAGTAGTGTTTGGCGGAAAGGGCAAGGTAAATATGTTTGAAATGACGAAGCTTGTTTCAAAACACCTTTCGTAAGAACATACGAATTGTCACGAATTGATTAACGAATCAACACGAATCACGAATTCGTGATTCGTGGAAATTCGTAAGTTATGTGAAAATTCGTCAAATATATGACAGAAGCTTATTGCGTAAAATGCAAAGCCAAAAGGAATATGAAGGATCCAAAGGAGGTGACTATGAAAGGAAAGGGAGGGAAAACCAGAATGGCCATGACGGGATCTTGCGAAAAGTGCGGGACAAAAATGTTCAGGATTATGGGAATGAAAAAATAGGTAAAACCTCAAAAAACCGGACCGGAGGGTTCGGTTTTTTTTGTAAAACGAAGTAAACTTTGCAAAAGATTCAAAATTTTGTATAATTAAAATACATTATTATGCCAAATACATTACAAAGGACATTGGTGCTTTTAAAACCCGATGCATTGCATCGGGGGATTGTGGGCGACATCATCCACAGGTTTGAGCGGGTTGGAGCCAAGATGGTGGGTCTGAAAATGCTGGTTTCAGAGAAAGACACGGCTATGAAGCATTACACCGAAGACCTTGCCAAAAGAAGGGGCGAAAAGGTGCGAAACATCATGATAGAAATGATAACTTCCGGGCCTATTATTGCCATTGTGTATGAGGGGGTGGAAATAATAGATATTGTCAGAAAGCTTGTCGGGGCTACCGAGCCCAAAGCCTCCGCCCCTGGAACTATTCGGGGAGATTTTTCCCATGTATCTTTTGGATATGCAGATGCAAAACAGATACCGGTTATGAATTTGATCCACGCTTCTACTTCACCCGAGGAAGCCGAAACGGAAATAGCCGTTTGGTTCAAGCCGGAAGAACTGGTAAGCCATAAGCCGGGTTATACAAAATATACACTTTCTGAGGAGTAATTATATTCTACATGCAAAGTATCACTTCCACTGTAACAGCTG
>Ga0209542_10017512_pt1 | contig 11726 bp, 14 predicted proteins | sample RifCSPhighO2_01_FD_184028 | JGI IMG/M metagenome (GOLD analysis project Ga0209542, IMG submission 184028) | Soil microbial communities from Rifle, Colorado - Rifle CSP2_plank highO2_0.1 (SPAdes) (version 2) | ecosystem: Environmental > Terrestrial > Deep subsurface > Rock core/Sediment ...
ACTGCGTTTGTCACAGCAATCATCTCTCGTCGCTCGACGGTTTCGTCTTCGGGATAACAGGTCACCCGCCACCCCTCGAATCGATCACACCAGAACTTGCCGCCGGAACCGAGATTGCCCTGAAAGCGGTACTCACTTATCGTCCCCTGCGTGAAATGGTAAACGAATTGAGCTCTTGCCCACCCAGGTTCATCGTTCGGCGCGCCGGCGTGTGTGACGAGGATATCCCAAACCCTGTTGGCCGCTTCTTTGGTTGTCGGAAGAGCTAACTGTTTCACGCGACTATCCTCTCCGATCGCCGACTAAGGAATATACACTCCATGCCGCAAAAGAGCTATGTCGTCAATATGGGCGGGCCCGATGGGATGATTTCACTACTCGCCGCTCCGCGGCTGCGTTCCAGAACCCCCTCGGTTCTGCGGTCGCTGCGCTCCCTGTTTCCGCCACGGGGAAAGTCCCTTTTCCCCGACCCCCTTCCCGTTCAAATCCCATCGGGGAACCGAATAAAAATTCTGACCCGGCATGGAGCCGAGTCAGAAATTTTCAGCGGGCCCGATGGGATTTGAACCCACGATCTCCTCCGTGACAGGGAGGCGTGTTAACCGGGCTACACCACGGGCCCAATACCCGCTGCGCGGGAAACCCTAAACCCTAAACCCGAAATCCTAAATCGATCGCGGGTGTTCGTTTTAGGAATGGGAGATTAGCGTTTAGGGATTCTCTTTGCGGGACGGACTACAATATAGCGCTGCTTCCACCCTTGCGCAAATGTCTTCTGGCCTGCTGAACGACGAATCCCCCTCCGCGTACGACTCGCGGGTTCATTGTAGAATATACGATTTCCGCGAACGGCAAAAAGCACGATCAAGTGCCCGCCCGCGGCGGGACGAAAATCCTTTCGCACCGATACGATAAGCGGGCCCTTTTTGAGATCTCGGCGCAGGGCCGAAAAAGCTCTCTCGAATGATAACGAAGCGTAATCGGCTGCGCGCGCAGAAAAGCCGCGAGAGCGTGCAAGTTCGACGAGCCCGGCATGAATCCACCCGCCCCGTCGGGCTGAATACGCATCTCGACGAACGCCATCGCGAATCAACGCCGACAGAGAGTCCTTTCGGCCGCCCCAATAATCGAACAGAGTTTTAAGCACAACTATCCCGCATGCGTTTGCTCGCCAGTGTTTGTCTTTTATATCGAGATACTGCGAATAACGGGGAGGCAAGATAGGCATGCGAAAGAATGCGCCTAGAAGAGACGCCGTATTACCGTGAGTGGTTTTCGAGTTCGCAACATCCGGGATATCGGCTCCTCCATAACGCCCTGCGGATGGGCCGCATGGATCACTCGCCCCCCTCCCACGCAAATTGCAACGTGCCCGACTCCGGAAGGAAATCGAGGATTATACCTACCCATGGTGCCTCGGGCAAAAATGAGATCGCCACCGCGCACATCTTGTACTCGGCGGACTCGTTTCCCGCGCCGCGCCTGTTCGATGGAAACGCGTGGGAGATCGATACCGATGCGGCGGAAGCAATATTGCACGAACGAGGAACAATCAAAAAAACGCGGCGCCTGCCATGGGCGGGCGCCGTACTTGTACGGTTTGCCGAGGTGCTTGCGCGCGAACGACACGAGGCGGCGCTCGCGTTCCTGGCGAAGAGTAGTCCGGTCCTGCATGCGTCCCCTACTCTACCCGTTCCCCGACGAAGCGGGCAAGTGCCGCTGCGACCATCCGGTGGGATTGGTGAGAAAATCGTGGCATTGCGCTGCAAGACGCGGCGTGAGCATCTTTTCCGCGAGTGCGGCATCAACGATCTCTCGGACGGTAAGCACGGCGTGGATGCGCAATCCGATCGGTTTGAGTCGCTCGTTGCCGGCGGAGTTCTCGTAGTGCGCGACCGCCGCGACATCGGACACCCGGAACCCCGCGTGCCGGAGTAGAAGCGTCCCCCGCGCGGTCGTTCCCGCAGCGTTCACCACCTCATCGACGAGGAGCACCCGCATATGTGAAGATAGCGCCGGATTCCCACGCATGCCGACGATCGCCTCGCGCTGCGGCACAGGATCCCCTTCCGCACGGACGTAAAGGAATGGGATCGCCCGACGCTGCCGGCGGCTCAAAAGCTGTTTGAGACGGAAAGCCGGGATTGCGCCGCCGGTCATAAGGCCCGCGATCGCATCGAACTCTACCTTATGCTCATCAAGAACGTCCGCGAGGGCTCTGGCCATCGCTTCGAAAACCCTGTCGAAACCCACGCGGCCTTTGATGTCGAGGTAGAGCGGACCGCACGATCCCGAGTTATACAAGAACGGCTCTTCGCCGTTTTCCACGTCCCGCACGGCGAGCGCTCCTGACGAAACGAGGAGATGCGCAAGTCGCTGTGATTTCGTTTTCACGAACGCTCCTTTCTTTACAAAGAACATACACTCTGCTGGCGATTATACTGAAAGAGTGCCGTGCGTCAAAAAATCGGAAGCCCCGCCGATGCGGGGCACACAAATCGGCAATCCCGATGTCCATCGGGAGCCGATTTGGTGCCAGCGGGAGGACTCGAACCTCCGACCTAGGCCTTATGAGAGCCCCGCTCTAACCTCTGAGCTACGCTGGCGAATTCCCAAAACTTATTCCTCTTCCTTTGTTCCTCCTTTTTGGAATACGAAAAGCGCATGCGGACACCTCCTGGGAAACGACTTGCTCATATCGATCGCGCGGTGAGAACGACGCCTGGGCGGAAGCGAGGAAGAGCGCAAGAGCGGCACGACGAGAAATCGTTCTCCCGCGCGGGCAAGACGCGGCGTGAAACGCATGGCGGCAACACACAGCATCGCGAAGGGATGGGCAATAATCGTGGTCGCCAAAAACTGAAAAATCCCTTCTGACGGATACGCAGCTTTCGTGAGTAATCCATGACGACGCGCTTGTGCAAAGAGCGCTTGCGGCTCGTAGCGGCGATAGTGCCCGACGAATTTATCCCAAAGGGTCCAGTACTCCATATGGAGCGGGACCGAACAGAGGAAATACCCGCCGGCAACGAGGACGCGCGCGATCTCGGAAAGCAACCGCTCATCGTCTTTCATGTGTTCGATGACATCGAACGCCCCCACTGCAGTAAACGCACCGTCAGGGAAAGGAAGCGGTTTTTCAAGATTTCCGACCATCGCCTGCACGCCGAAGCGGCGCAAGGCGATTGCCGTGCTCGGCGACAAATCAATGGCCGTAGTCGACGGCGTCAGGGGAAAGCGTGGCCGCGTCCCCGGACCCAACTCGAGGATCGGCGAACCTTCCTGCACGTATTCCTTAATGATGCTCCACGATCGCCATGACTTGGGGCGGCGTACGGGGGTATTCGCCCACAAGAGATCGTAATGCTGCTCCGTATCCATGATGCATAGTCCATCGCCGCGGCCCCTCGTATTCACTCGGGGCCTCTCCTTCGCTACGCTCAGGACTTCGCTTCGGTCGCCCCTCGCGTAACTCGGGACTTCCTTCGGTCGCTCGGGACACTCAATTCGGCAACCGCGCTACGCGGGCAAAGAGGTAATCCCTCGTCGCTTACGCTCCTCGGGACTACGCCCGCCTTCTAAAAAATTTAAGAAGGGAAAGCGGGCTTGTTGCGGGGGCGGGATTCGAACCCGCGTCTGGTGCTTATGAGACACCCGAGATGCCACTTCTCCACCCCGCGTTCTCTCTCCTATCAGAAAACGTTGCCTTCAGCAACGTTCACTTCCTCCCGCTTGCCGCGGACTTTGTTATTGGAGAATCTGGATTTCCCGCAAGAATACCTCGAAACCCTCGAGCGCCTCGCGGGCCTGCCGATACACAAGACGCAGCTGGGGATCATGGGCCACCATATTGCGCACCTTATGCGCTTCCCAAAGCGCATCCAAGCTTGTCAGTTGCGCTTTCGAGATCCCCTTGAGGCGTTCTCCCGTCGAGGTTCCCGGATATCCCATCCGGCGAAGCAAATCGTTGATGAGAGAATCGGCTTCGAGAACGGCGATCTTCCATTCCGTTTCCACGGGGCTCTCGAGGCGTTGTCGAATCCGCTGCCACTGCCGCACAAACCGATTCGTCGAAACGATCGATCCGCGCAAACTTTCCGACATGTGTTCCAGCGGCCGCACGTCCGGCCGGACGCGCATGAGCCGATTGAACACGTAGATGATCGCCAAAAACAAGAGAATCGAAACCACCTCCAGAGTCCTGCGCACCGTCGAGAAAAGATCGGCGGTGAACCAGGCCTCCGGGGCAAACGCCCCGGAAAAATCTGAAGTGAGCAACTGTGCAACAAGACGATCCATATTCACTGTCTTGAGAGAGACACCGGGCTTTATGCCCTGTTGGCCGCCTCTAACGCCTTCCCTACAGAGAAGAGGGTGTTTTCCGCGAAGGGCGCCCCCATAAGCTGGAGCCCTACAGGGAGCATGCGGCCATCCTCCTCGACGGCCCCGAACGGAAGCACTAAACCCGGCACGCCGGCGAGATTTGCGGAGACGGTGTAGATATCGGCGAGATACATTGCCAGGGGATCTTCCAGGCGCTCTCCAAAACGAAACGGCAAAACGGGAGACGTAGGCGTGAGGAGCACATCGACGTCCGTAAAGACGCGGGTAAAATCGCGTTGGATGAGCGCGCGCACCTGTTGTGCTCTTCCGTAATATGCGTCGTAGTAACCGGAAGAAAGCGCAAAAGTGCCCAGCATGATTCTCCGCTTCACCTCATCCCCGAAGAACTGCCGCCGCGTTTCGAAATACACATCCCAGAAATCTTTTCGGGAATCTGGAATTTGGAACCCCGAACCAGAGCCTTCGGCTCGGTACGGGGTAGGTCTGGAATCTCTGAGTATTGATGCACCATATCTGATGCCGTCGAAACGTGCGAGGTTCGCAGAAACTTCCGACGGCATCAGGAGGTAGTAGACGGCGAGGGCATGAGGAGTATGAGGCAAGGACACTTCGCTGATCGTCGCACCCTCCTTGCGAAGCGCTTCGGAGGCGCGCTCCGCCGATTCTCGAATGCGGGGATCGAGCCCTTCGCCGAAATATTCTTTGGGCAATCCCACCCGTAAACCGGAGATTGAGGATTGCCTGCCCGGCCAGGGAGAATTCGGGATTGGGGGCTTCTCATGCGTCGTCGCGTCAAGTGGATCGTGCCCCGCGATCGCATTGAAGACGATCTCCGCGTCTTCCGTACACTTGGCCAGCGGCCCAATTTGATCCAATGATGACGCCATTGCGATGAGCCCCGAGCGAGAAACGCGCCCGTACGTGGGCTTGAGGCCGGTAACGCCGCAGAACGCCGCGGGCTGCCGAACAGATCCTCCCGTATCCGATCCGAGAGCTGCGGCACACAAATCCGCTGCGACCGCTGCCGCAGAGCCGCCCGAGGAGCCGCCTGGCACGCGCGTAAGATCCCGCGGATTCCTAGTCGGCCCGAAGGCCGAATGCTCAGTGGAAGCCCCCATCGCGAACTCGTCGAGATTCGTCTTGCCGAGAATGATCGCGCCTTCCGCCTTGAGTTTCGCAATCACGGTCGCGTCGTAGCTCGCAACGTAGGATTCAAGAATTCGCGACCCTGCCGTTGCCGGTTTCCCGGAAACGAGAATGTTATCCTTCACCGCGATCGGCATACCGTCGAGCGCCGACCCTGCCGCACCCTCGCGAAACCGCCTATCTGCTGCCGCCGCGTCCTTGCGCGCCTCGTCTGCGAATACCGAGAGGTACGCGTGAATGTCGCCGTCGCGCTGAGCGATTGCGGCAAGATGCGCCTCGGTGAGGGCGGAGGGAGTGAGCGTTCCCTCTCGGAATCGCACCGCGGCTTCAGTAATCGTGAGTTTTGTGGGATCAGCGGTCATGTTTTTCCGGAGCGCCATCAAGCGTCACTGTAGCACTCGAGGAACGCGCACCTCTCCCTCTATGTGACCCGGCGCTTGTTCCTCTAAGAAATCGGGGTCGATCTTCGGCAGGACCGCTCCCCCGTCATCCGTGAAATCGTCTTCGCGCCTCGCGTTTTCACGGCCGGTGATATGCGCGATGGGCTCAACGCCTTCAACGTCCGCTTCTTTGAGTTTCCCGACAAAATCGAGAATGGCGCGAAACTCGCGGCTGAACTTCTCCATTTCCGCATCAGTGAAACTGATACGAACCAGCTGTGCGATATGATGAACGATATCTTTGTTCTCCATGGGCTTTTAGCGCTTTCCTGCTCTTCGGAGGAACTCCTCCTCCCCTACCGTCCGTACACCAAGCTCCCGGGCTTTGTCGAGTTTGGAGCCCGGATTTTTTCCGGTCACCACCCACGAGGTGCTACTGCTTACGGATTCCGACACATCGGCACCGAGTTGACGCGCGATGCGCTTTGCTTCCGCACGACTGAGACGCGAGAGTTCCCCGGTGAAAACGATCCGGAGCCCGGCGAGTGTCCGGCGTCGCCGGGATAATGCGGGACGCCGGGGAACTACGCCGGCACGCCGAAATTTCGCGAGAAGCGCCCGGTTTCTTTCCTCATGGAACCATGAGGCGATCGAGTGCGCGACAATAGGACCGACGTCGCGCGTCCTCCGAAGATTTTCCTCGTCGGCCGTAGCGAGGCGCTTAAGCGATTGAAACTCCCGTGCCAACACATCGGCGGTTTCTTCCCCCACGCGAGGAATCCCAAGCGCCACCAAGAGGCGCGGCAACTCCGCGCGTTTACGCGACTGAATCGCCGAAACAAGTTTGCGCGCAGAGAGCTCCCCGAACCCTTCGAGCTCCGCAAGTTGTTCCGGCTTCAAAGAGAAAAAGTCCGCGGCGTCGCGCACGAGGCCTGCGTCAACGAACTTATCAATACTCTCCGGCCCCAGTCCGGGGATATCGAGTGCTGCTTTCGCGCTGAAATGATAGAGGTGTTCCCGTTGCAATGCGGGACAGCGGCGATTCGTGCAACGCAAAAAAGCGCCGTCCCGAACCACCGGATTGCCGCATGCGGGACAACGAGACGGCTTCCGGAACGGCTTTGCTCCTTTCGGCCGCAACCGCTCCAGAACGCGCACCACCCGCGGAATGACATCGCCGGCCCTTCCGATAATCACGGTATCGCCGATTCGGAGGTCGAGCTTCTGGACTTGGTCGAAATTATGCAGGGTTGCGTGGGTGATCGTTACACCGCCGACCTCAACGGGCTTTAAGCGCGCGACGGGCGTGAGTACGCCGGTGCGCCCCACAAAGACATCGATGCCCTCCACGACGGTCTCCGCTTCTTTGAGCGCGAACTTGAACGCCGTCGTGCCGCGAGGCGCCTTCCCCACGACTCCGAGCCGGCGAAACGCTGCAAGGTCGTTGATGATCACCACAATGCCGTCAATCTCGTACGGCAGGGACTCCCGCTGTTCCATCCAGCGCTCGCGAAATCCTTCCACGGCCCCAAGATCGCGCAAAGCGCGATTATGGGGGTTCGTTTTGAAACCGAATGCCCTGAGCAGGGCGTGGGCTTCTTCATGCGTCTCCTGGCCGAGATTCGTCACTATGTCATAGGCATAAGAATCGAGCCGCCGCCGAGCGGTGATCCGCGGATCGAGTTGCCGGATCGAGCCGGCCGCGATATTACGCGGATTCGCGTAAGGAGGAAGGTGTTTCTTTTTCTGCTCGCGATTCATACGATGAAACTCGTTCTTCGTGAGAAAGGCCTCTCCGCGCACCTCGATGGCCCTGGGTAGATGGGGTGGCAGGCGTAAAGCAAGACGCGAAAATCCTGCTCGGCGAAGATCTTTCGCCACCTCTTTACGCTCGCGCAAACGTAAAGGAATCGCCTCAATGGTCTTGAGGTTTTCGGTAACATTTTCTCCGACGAGACCATCGCCCCGCGTCGAACCCACAGAAAATGCGCCGCCGCGGTATTCCAGAGAGATCGCGAGGCCGTCAATTTTGAGCTCGGCGTAGAACCCGCGCCGGCCGCAAGAAGGAACGAGGCGTCGGATGCGCTCGTACCACTCACGCAACTCTTCTGCGGAAAATACGTCAGAGAATGAGAGCATCGCGCTGGCATGCCGCACTTTCGCGAACGCCTTCAGCGCCCTGCCGCCGACGCGACGCGTCGGCGAATCCGGCGTCACGAGTTCCGGATACTGCTCCTCGAGTTTCGCGAGCTCGTGTTTGAGAGAGTCCAACGCGGCGTCCGAAATCTCCTGACGATCGAGCACGTGGTATAGATACCGATGATGCTCAATCTCCTTGCGGAGCTTCAAAAGCCGCTGTTGCACGCCGACAGGAATGATGCGTTTCGCCATAGAAAGAATGGGAGCGCGTCAGCTCCCATCATACGGGTGGCGATAGGATGGGACAACGCGTTCCTAGAAGTTCGTGAGCTCGAAGGCGCGACGGACGTCACGAAATTCCCCCACTGACCGAATCCAGCGCGGAGAAGCGGTGAAGTTATAGCTCACGCTATAGGTCGCGCCGTTTCCCAACGTTCCGTAAGGACATACGGGTGGACCCGAGCAGGACGGGGGGGTTCCCGCGCCGCCTCGCCAGAAGTTCCACAGCGCTGCCTCCGCACCCGCATCTGCCGCAACAACCGCTGCCGCGGATTCCGCGATATCGGCGGCGATACGAATTTGCCGTGCTGCAATCGATGCGATACCGAGCGCCAACCCTAACGCAATAGCCAAAAGCAGCACCGTCGTAATAAGCGCAATGCCTTCTTTATGATTCTTTGGAGAACGGGACGGAGAAAAAGCCATGGGGATCAAAACTCTAACGCCCGAAGCGATACGGTCGTCTCAAGAACCACTGCGGAGGCCGGAGGCCCGTCGGGATCACGAAGGCGCAACGTGATAACTGCGCGCGCCTGTTGGCCGTCGCCCGACCCTAGTCCAATGAACGTCGACCGGAACATATCGACATTGAGCGCGGTGCTTGTAAGCGGAAGTGCTGGCGCGCTCCCATCGACCTCTTCAAGGACATTGTTGCCCCCGTAGGGCGTGATCTGATAACGAATCACGCAGGGCGCCGCGGGGCACCCAAGGCCCCCGCTCCGACCTTCGTGGCTCACGGTAAACTCGGTAGGGCTCACAACGGTGATGCTCGAAGCAGGAACAGTGCGCAGAGTACGGGCAAGCGATTCGGTAGCAAAACGCGCGCTATCAATCACGCGCACATCGAGCAGCGCCTGGCGCTGCGCGCGCAAAAGGAGTACTGACATACTCCCCAGCATAAGGAACACCAAGGAGGAAAGCCCGATCGCAACGAGGATCTCCACTAAAGTGAATCCACCGAGGCGGAATTGAGAATGGGGAATTGAGGATTGGGGAACGCCGGCTCGACGGGGAAGAAACGAACGCCGCTCTCCCCCAATCCTGAATCCTGAATCCTGAATCCTTTTCATGCTTACGATGGGAACCAGTTACGGAGCACGTCTTCTACCTCGAGGGTTCGCTCGTTGCTGCAAGACGGCACCGGCCCGGTACACCAGCGCATCCGCACCCGCACCCGCATTTCGTCCGCATCGATTGTCTCGATGAATACCTCGCGGCGGAACGGCGTTGACGTGCCGACCGGATTGTATTCATAGAGCTGGCTCGGCCGCAGTACAAGGAGATCTGACGCGGGACCCGTATCGAGCGTAGTCGAAGTGCTCCCCACCACGCGATAAGGATCGCTGAAAGCGCTATCGCATAAACCCGCCCTCCAAGTCGAAGCCGTAAGGGCACAATCGCCGCCCGTACCAAGGCCGTCTGCGCGGCGCCCGACAATCCAGTTTGTATCGCGGATGTTCCGCACGACTTCGATTCCTTCTTGCGCGAGATTTGCCGCAATGAGTTCACGGCGCGCCACGCCGATTGCGGTGATAGTGCCGCGCGCAAGCGTCATAATCGCGCTGAAGGCCACCGCGATGATTCCCAACGCAACCACGACCTCGATAAACGTGAATCCCCTCTGCCCCGTTTTTTTCATTCCCTCCATAAACTCCATCACAAACCAAGCTCCTGATCACTCGCGATATCGATGGCGCCCGTCGCATATACGCGCACGTCCCTCACAGTGCGACCGGAGGGAAACGTACCGGAAGAATCTCCGAGCATCAGCGTGAGCGACTGTTGGAGCGTTCCCTGATCGCCGCTGCACGGTCCTGTACCGCGCGTCACGTTCATTGTGTAGAGAAGCGTGTGAGCGTACGGAGGGCAGAAGATCACCACGAGCGGCTGGTTGGTGGTGCTGCCGCCGGCCCTAAAGCCCGTAAAGCGCATTCGTCCCTCAAGGATCCGTTCCTCAATGCGTTCGGGGGGGACGCTCGACGCATCATAATCCTGTCCGCCATCGCGATCCGCGAAGAGGATATAACGATCGGCGGCAGGTCCGGAAAAGAAAATACCGTACCCGCCAAGCGGCACGGTTGGCCCCGAAGGGCCGGGGACGAGCGCTGCCGACAGGGCCATATTCTGCACGCGCCGAAGGTCCACGGCAATCGTGTGCGCCCCGCGCCCTAAAAGCTCTCCCCGGGACGCGCCGCGATAATTCACCAACGCCACCGCCGAAAGGACGATGACGATTGAGGTGGCCACCACGAACTCCGCAAGCGTGAATCCTCCTTGTCCTTTATCGCGAAACTCTCCGGTTCTCCCCCGCATCTTCTCCGCGTGTCGCAATGCTCCACGCATAGAATCACGTCCCCTTCGGCGTGAACACAATCTCATCGCCGGGAACAATCGGGGTTTCCGTAAGGGAGGCATCAAACGATTCGCCATTGCGCGCAATCGACCACGACCCGGACACGCCGTCGATGACGATCGGCATCCCCGCCTCGTCGAACGAAACAGGAAAGTCCCCCGCTTTCCCCGATTGCCGCAAAGCGTCTGCAACCGTCATCCCCTCCACAACGGGACCGCGAAACGCACGCCTCGCTCCCCCATGTCCGAAGATGATCTCCACCACTGCGGCATCTACAACCACATCTCCGCCGGGAACTTCTTTGGAAGATCGCGATCGCTCATTTCCTTGAGAGCCGAAGAGGAGGACCGCGAGTACCAAAATCGCCCCAAACAGCACGAACCACTGTCGCGTATTGCCCGACGAAGCGAAAAATAGGGGGCGTACATTCTTCATAATAAACACTCCTCACGTTGATCTTAAAGGATATCGAGGAAATCTTGTAGTCCGAAGAAGCGTTCGATTGCGGGACCGAAACCGAATAGGAACGGAAGCGTTCCCAGCACGATAAAAGGGCCGAAAGGCAGGAGGTCTTGCATCGCGCGGCGCTTTGTTCCAACGAGCACGAGGCCCACCACCGCTCCTGCCATGAAAGCGAAAGCGAGAAGCAGGAGTACATCCGGAAAGCCCAGCAAGACGCCCAATGCTGTCGCGAGCTTCACGTCGCCCCATCCCATCCACGTGCCGCGAGAGACGAGGGCGAAAACGCCCAGAAGCGTGGCGCCGAAAATCGCGCCCAGGATCGCCTCTTCAATCGGGGGTATCACCGAAGCCCATGGGACGGAAAATCGGGCGGCGGCGAGCACTAGGAATGACGCAAGAACAAAGAGCCCAAGGGAGGCGGTATCGGGGATGATGAAATATCGGAGATCCGCGAGAAGTACAACGGCGAGAACCGAAAGGACGGTGAAGCGTATGCCAAGCAACCAGGGGTCAACCGGATAAGGAGCCGTTGCCGCAACAGATGCGAATACCGCGCCGAGAGAAACTTCGAAAAGGAGGTGCCGGATCGGAATCCTCGCATCGCATGTGCGGCATACGCTTCA
>Ga0209542_10017514_pt1 | contig 11725 bp, 14 predicted proteins | sample RifCSPhighO2_01_FD_184028 | JGI IMG/M metagenome (GOLD analysis project Ga0209542, IMG submission 184028) | Soil microbial communities from Rifle, Colorado - Rifle CSP2_plank highO2_0.1 (SPAdes) (version 2) | ecosystem: Environmental > Terrestrial > Deep subsurface > Rock core/Sediment ...
ACAGAAAGAAACACAAGAACAACGCTACAGCAGATTCGTAATAAAAACCACACCATTGGTTGTCTCCTCGATACTCTAGAGCAGGCATAGCATAAACAGCGTATACGTGCAATGAAACAAAATGGCCCGAGTAGTTTACTCGGGCGCCGTTTTAAAATTAGTCGTAATGGAATGCTCGATGTTCGTTGAGCTGTTTTACCATATCCATTTTTAATGAATACACCTCCATAATTTTCCGCATTCCCTTGCCGCCATATTCTTCGGCAACTTCGCGAGGATTTTGCCCGGGCATTACATAAACAGGATAGTCTTCCCAATCGTATGTGTCGCACACAACAATCATGTGAGTTGCGTTGTCTACCAAGCCTTGCTCGAACCATCTCTCAATTTCATCTCGCGTTGCAGCCATTTTTATTATTCCTCCGCTCTATTCACATTCTAGCGCGCACTTTTGCGTTTGTCAATTTTAACATACGTTCGGTTCCTGCCAAGGTATTTATATATTTTGTAAGACGTGCTAGGGTATGTGCGGAAAACGAGGAGATCATAATGATAAGGCGGGTTGGTTTGCTGGTTTTTTGTGTTGTTGTTCTTGTCGGTATTTCATGTCGGGCTTACTACGCTCCCGGCTCGAGCGCAAAAGAACACAATAGAATCAAACAATGGCCTGCGCATCGGATCGCATCATGCATTCGCGACTCGCAGTGCCAGGAAAAATTCATTGTTGCGCATCGAGGCCTTGGATTCGGCGCTCCGGAGAATAGCAAAGAAGCGGTGCGGCGCGCCGTGGCAGCGGGCGTTCCTATTGTTGAGATCGATGTCCGATTATCGAAAGACGGGGAACTGTTTGTTTTGCACGATAGTTCTCTTAAGCGCACGACAAATGGCACAGGAAAACTTGCCGAAAAAACATCCCAGGAACTCGCGGGGGTTTTTCTTGAAAACAGCGAGCAGATTCCCACGCTTGCGGAAATTTACGATATTGCGCGCGGCCACGCAACACTCTACCTCGATATCAAAGGAAACGTTGTTCAAAAAATCGCTGATTGGGTTGCGCAGTATGGATCGTTTGATAACGTGATTTTTTGCGTCAACGGCGAAGGCGAGATTGCTGCAGCCGCCAGTGCGAAAAAACGCTATCCTTTGTTGATTGTTTCTACACAAGCGTATTCACGAAAAGATTTGGCGCTCATTAAGCAGTATTTTCCCCGTCTTCCCGAAATTATTGATATTGGGCTTCCGACACAACGAAAAATGAGCTGGCTGCCCCAAGGCCCAAAAATGTATGCAAGTTCTCTTGTTTTAGAAATCGGTTTGCCATTTCTCAAACCGACGTGGCGATGGTACATGAGCGCTTGGGATTTTGATCTTTTAGAAACAAACAACCCACTTTTTTGGATGGATTTGCTTGATAATAATCCCCCGTTAGTGTTTAATGGGGGAGTTTTTCTTTAAAAAATTGCAGGTTAACTTCAGGAATGCGCCCGATGGACCACGGAACAGGAAAACAAATCGGCCCCGCGAGGCATGCAAGTTCATACCGAATCATGGGAATCCAAAGAAGAAAAACCGACCCGTAATGTCCTGGCGGGAAGATGATGACCTCAAAATCCGGCTTGCCTGCGGCTTCCCAAAGTTCCCGCGCGTATCGAATAGGGATAACCGCATCCCAATAGTTGGCGATAATACGTGTCTGCGACGGATCGAGCGATGGCGCAAAGCGCAACGGATCAATATCAAACAGCTCTTCTTTGAGAATTTCCCAAATAGTAGGATTTTGCGCCAAGCGCCACGTTATGAACTTTTCTTGGTTGTGCGCGATGGTTTTGATGCGATGCGGGTCTAAAAATTGCGAAAAGCGTGCCACCGAAAATTCGTTGCGCATTTTTTCTGCATTTTCTCGGGCGCCAACAAACTTTTTTGCTATCAATTCCCGGATTTCAACAATTTTTCTTTCTTGTGAAAAATGCAGTATATCAACAATATTCGCCCCCGAAATCATCTCCAAATTACCTTGCGCTTTCGGATCGGATCCCGCAAGAATTGGTGTAAAAATGCCACCCAAGCTTACGCCGGATACCCCAACCGCGCGAAAACAAAAACGCCGATCGAAATAATTAATAACGGTACGATAATCACACGCTCTTCTCTCGATAATACGCGCGCCTTCGCGCGCGAAGGTTCGCACATCATCTTCGGTGAGAACCTCGTATTGCGCAAGTTTTTTTATATCAAATATCTCGATACCGGAACGAAAGCGGACTATGCAAAATCCCGCATCAGCTAATATTTCGGCGGCTTCTTTTGTTGAAACGTCTTCGCCGGTACCGGGCAGAAGCGTTACCAATGAAACGCAATGCCGCGGTGGTTTCGGAACAAAAAACTCACCGCGGATGATATCATTTTTCGGCACTCCGGTATTGCGCGGTTGATAGACAAAAGAATTTGTGTCATCGTGCGTCAACGAATCCGGAATGGGGAGCGCGTTTGTGTCACAGCGCTCAATTGTCGTTTTGAGCAGTACATCAAGTTTTTTGTGAGGCAGTCGTGCAGGAAATGTCAGCGAGCATCCGCTTATGAAAACGCCGAATAACGCAACAAAAACAGCATTTGCCAAAAAGCGCATAGACGCTCCATTTTCAATGGTCTTTCTTTATGAAAGACTATTTTAGTGCTTTTTGCAATTGACGAGCCACCCTTATTTATGATTGTTATTTTTCCCCCTCGGGAGATGATTTTTTGATTTGACGATTTCGTCAACTAAACCATATTTTTTTGCCTCGTCCGAATCCATATAGAAGTTGCGGTCGGTGTCGCGTTCAATGGTGTCTAATGGCTTTCCGGTGTGACGAGCTAAAATACGGCTAATTTTTTCTTTGACATGTACAATATGCTTTGCGTCAATCGCGATATCGCTTGCTTGTCCCTCCGTCCCGCCGAGCACTTGGTGGATCATTACCTCTGCGTTTGGCAGCGCGTACCGCTTACCCTTTGTCCCGCCGGCAAGCAAAATAGCCGCGCCGGATGCCGCAAAGCCAACACAGAGCGTTGCCACATCGGGCTTGATGTGCTGCATCGTATCGTAGACAGCAAGGGTTGCCGAGACCGACCCGCCGGGGGAATTGATATAGAGATAAATGTCTTTTTTGGGGTCCTGCAACTCCAAAAACAAAAGCTGGGCAATAACAGTATTTGCCACGTGGTCCATAATCGGGCCTCCGAGAAACACAATGCGGTCTTTCAATAAACGCGAGTAAATATCATACGCACGCTCGCCGTGGCTTTCTTTTTCAATAACCGTCGGGATTAAATAGGTATTGTATTCTTCTTCCATAAACTATGAATATAATAGTGCCAGTGTACCAAACAGCGAAATATTTGCAAGAAACTTACGCGCGCATGGGTAACTCCACAGACACAGAATGAAGTTTCTTTTCTGGCACAGAGCGAGAAATTTTGTAAAATTCTACTCCCAAAACGCGATCTTTGTCGCCCATATCAACCAAAATATTTTTTCCTGCCCTGAGCGTTTTTTTTATGCGCCCCGCGCCAAGGTAAATGTAAAGCGCATCGGCTTGTTTATCGTAAGTATTGCTGCCGAACTTCTGCGAAAATATTGTAATGCTGCCATCTTCTTTGCGGATTGATTTCGGTTGTTGTAGCGTTGCAACAATTTGTCTTTTTGATACGCCCCGTTCTCGCATTCTCTTCTTAGCATGATTGGTGAACATCAGCATTGTTTAATCATTATAGTAGCATTGGACTTTCTGCTTGACAAGTACAATGGCAACATGCTAGGTATGAGAGTGGAAAGGAGGACAGATGCTTATGCTTACACTCCAACAAATGCAAGAAGCAGCTAAGCTCATTGAGATAGATGGCAAAGAAGCCTATCATACGAGTGTTTCAAGATTTGGCCCAGAAGTTGCTCAATTGCTCCTCGTCGCTCACCTTCGGAGAGTCCTTGGAGCAATGGATTCATCCCCATCAAATCCAGAAATTGATGGTCTGGTTATTGAACATCTACGTAAACTGGGCTTGCTCGAACAGTTTTCTCTGTTCCCTGAAAGTCTTCGTGTGCTCACAGACAGTGAAACAGAATATATGTGTCAGAAGACGGGCAACCAAAATTGGGGACGTGGAGATTAGTTCCAACATAGCGTCCGAGTAATCCGCCAGCTGGCGGACTCGGCGCTTTTTTGTTTCTCTATTTTTATACTATTCTCTTCTCTAATTCGCGCGAATTAGAGAAGAGATGGAAAATAATGGAGTGATGGGTACCTATCCTTTCTCAAGCAAATCAAAGACCATTTCGTGAAGGAGACGGCTGCGGACGTAGTCCGAAACACGTTCGCGCGATGTTTTGTTGCGCTCTTCGTCACTCATCGCGCGCAACACTTCTTCGGTTTTTGAATGTATCATATTATCGGGCGTACTGATATTTTCTTTTTTCACAATCTCGCGGAGTATTAATCCAAACGCCGCGCGTTTTCTGGCATCTTCTCTCCATGCCCCGCGCAACTCCTCTTCGGTTTTTTTAATTTGCACAAGGTATTGTTCCCACCCTAGGCCCATTTGTTGTAAATTTGCTTGTAACTCGCCGATCATTTTTTCAAGCTCGGCATCAATTACTACGTCAGGAACCCTTATATTGCTTTTTTTGGCGATGGCTTCGATAACTGCTGCACGCAGTTTATCGCGCTCTTTTTGTTCTTTTTCAAAACGGAGATTTTGGCGTATGGCTTCTTTGAGTTTATTTTCATCCGCATCGGGTGGAAGATTTTTATTGTTTTGTTTGACGTAGTCGAAAATTTTTAAAACCTCTTCGTCAGTTACTTCAATGTTTGGCGGATTAATAGAGAATAGTTCTTTGGCAATTGCTTTGTAGTCGGGCAATGTAATTTCTTCAAGGATTGAGATCACAATTTTAAATCCCAGAGGATTACCTTTTGCGATTTTCGTTAACGAAACATCAGGTTTTCCTACGGGCTCAAGCCCCGCTTCGTTCATGAGATGCTCCCAGCGCTTGTTGATCGATCGCCGCGCCGCGTCTACCAGCAAATTCTCTTCACCTACGCGTGCGATAATCTGCTTTTCGGGAACCATGCCCTTGCGAAAACCCGGAAGTTCAAGATTTTTTTGTGCCTCGCGGACTGTCTCGGCAAACGCATGATTGAATTCATCCGCTGATATCTCGGCGGTGATTTCCACTTTTGATTCGGGAAGTTTTTTTACTTCAATCATAAGAATGTTGAACACTCGGTGTTCAACAGTTTACAAAAATGGCACCAAGAGCAGAGCGACGATGTTGACGACTTTGATCATAGGGTTGATCGCGGGGCCGGCGGTATCTTTGTAGGGATCGCCAACGGTGTCTCCGGTAACCGCCGCTTGGTGCGCGAGAGAACCCTTGCCGCCAAAATTTCCTTCTTCAATATATTTTTTTGCGTTATCCCACGCGGCCCCTCCTGATGTCATGGAGGTCGCAAGAAAAAATCCGGTAACAATAACTCCGATTAAAAGCCCGCCGAGCGCCTTTGGCCCCAATAACATCGCTACAAGGACGGGTGTCAGGATGGTAAGCAACGTCGGAAGAATCATTTGTCGCAGCGCCGCTTTCGTTACAATATCTACTGTTCGTGCATAATCCGGCTTTGCAGTTCCTTCCATAATGCCTTTGACTTCTCGGAATTGTCTGCGTACTTCTTGTACAACACTTCCTGCGGTTTTTCCCACCGCGCGCATCGCAAGAGAGCCAAAAAGATACGGGAGCATCGCGCCGATAAAAAGCCCCGCGATAACAAAGGGGTCAGAAAGTTCAAATGAAACGGTACTTGCTCGTGCCGAAAGTTCTTCGGCATAGGCGGCAAATAGCACCATTGCCGCAAGACCGGCGGATGCGATGGCATATCCTTTGGTCACTGCTTTCGTGGTATTGCCTACCGCATCGAGCGGGTCGGTGACGTCACGAACTTCTTTCGGCAACCCGGCCATCTCGGCAATGCCGCCCGCATTATCGGTAATGGGGCCAAACGAATCAATGGCGATGATCATTCCTGCCATTGAAAGCATTGCAACGCTCGCGAGTGCTACTCCATAAAGACTTCCGGTTATGATAAATGCTGTTAATATTCCTGCCGCGATCAACACTGCAGGAAGAGCTGTGGATTCCAGCGAGATCGCAAGACCCGTGATGATATTGGTGCCATGCCCCGATTCAGAGCTTTGCGCGATTACTTGTACCGGACGAAATGATTTGGAAGTGTAATATTCAGTAATAAGCACGATACATAACGTAATAGAAAGCCCAACGAGCGTTGCTTTAAAATAATTTTCCGAAAATCCCGACGGTTCCATTTCCTGTATTGCCCAATACTGTGCCGCCCAATAAAATCCGCCAACGGCAAGAATGCCCGATGCCGCAAGCCCTTTGTAAAGCGCGCGCATAATTTTATCTCCCGAAATCCGCACAAACCAAAATCCAACGATGGAAGCCCAAATGGCAAGCGCTCCCAACAACAACGGATAGCGTATCGCGATACCCGATCCGACAAATTGCGTTTGCCCAAGAATCATCGCGGCAATGAGTGTTACGGTATATGTTTCAAAAAGATCCGCGGCCATACCGGCGCAGTCCCCAACGTTATCTCCGACCAAATCCGCAATAACACCCGGATTCCTCGGGTCATCTTCCGGAATTCCTGATTCTATTTTTCCTACCAAATCCGTTCCCACATCAGCTGCTTTGGTATAAATACCGCCGCCTAAGCGCGAAAAAACAGAGATAAGCGATCCGCCGAATCCCACGCCAATGAGCGCTTGCAGCGCTTCATGACCTCCTCCAGCCAATGTCCAAAACCCCGCCACTACCAAAAGTCCAAGCCCTACGACTAAAAAACCTGTTACCGCGCCTCCGCGAAATGCAAGCAAAAAAGCGCCAGAAAGCCCGCCGCGGGCTTTCTCTGCGACGCGCGAATTGGCCAAAACGGCGGTTTGCATGCCAATGTAGGCAGCAAGCGCGGAGGCGATTGCGCCTATCGCAAAACCAACGGCGATCATAATACCAAGCCCTAACCAAAGAATAGTTGCAATGAGCAAACCAACTCCTAACATTGCTTGAAATTCGCGGCTTAAAAACGCTCGTGATCCCTCGCGGATAGCATCGGCAATCTCGACCATTTTTGGGGTTCCTTCAGACGCTTGCTTGACGCTGCGGCGCAGCCACAGCGCAAAAGCAATGGAGGCAAGAGAAGTTACCATAGCAAATATTTCAACAGACATAGATGTAATGGTAAGTATAGCAAAATTAGTATAAATGACAATGCCGACTATTGACGTTGTTTTCTGGCGCATAGTATCATTGAAATACGATGAACATGGAAGAGCAGGATAAAAAAGAGCAACCTGTTTCGTTGGAGGAAGAAATGCGGCAATCCAACGCGCTTTCTTTGCCGGTTGCCATTGTAATTGCCGGAATTGTTGTTGCGGGAGCGGTACTGTACGCGAATGGCGTGCCGCGTGGACAGCAGCAGGCATTGGTGCGCGATGCAGGGAGTGTTGCGGAAGAAAGCAGTCTGCGCGCGGTAAGTACCGAAGATCATATTTTGGGAAATCCGAACGCGGCGGTCAAAATTGTAGAATTTTCTGATATTGAATGTCCGTTTTGCAAACGTTTTCACCCCACGATGCTGCGCATTATGGATGAATATGGGGGCGATGGTAGGGTTGCGTGGGTATATCGCCATTTCCCGCTTGAGCAAATTCATTCGTTTGCGCGCGAAGGCGCTCTTGCCGCCGAATGCGCCAATGAACAGAAAGGCAACGAGGCATTTTGGTCATTTGTGAACGAGGTGTTCGGCGCGGATCAAAGTATTGGCAGCGATCTGTTTGATCAGGCCGCATTGCGCATCGGCCTTGATGCAGCAAAATTCCGCAACTGTATTACAAGCGGAACATATAATAGCCGCATTGACGCTGATATACAAGATGGGGTAACGGCAGGCGTGCAAGGAACCCCACATAGTGTAGTGATTGGTCCTGACGGCAAACAAACAGCGATCAACGGCGCTCAACCATACGAATACGTCAAATCGGTTGTTGATTCGTTGCTTGCTGGTGGCACATAGTAGTGGTACTCTAGGGAATAGTTTTGTTCTTTAAGGAGCGCTATATGTGCGGGATTGCAGGAATTTTGTCTAATGGCAACGATGTTGTTCAAGATCTTATTTTGGCAGGACGTGCCCAAAATCATCGTGGCAAAGAAAGCGCGGGACTTGTTGTCGGCTGCGGTGGTTTGTACCAAGAACAAAAGGGGATGGGTACCGTTGAGCAAGTTTTTGGAAGAAACGGAGCTCATTATCTCTCGGGAGATGTAGGCCTCGTACATGTTCGCTATTCTACTGCCGGTGGTTCCTTGCTCTGCGCTGCTCAACCCACTGAGGGGACGTTTCAGGGAAAGCAGTTTTGGCTTGCGCACAATGGAAGTTTGGTTCGATGGGAAAAATGCGCACGAGAGTGTCAACGCCAAGGATATCAGTTTACGACTGGAGCGCTTACTGATCGCGTGGCGTCTATTTCTGACTCGGAAGTAATTGTTGCGCTTATTTCTCTTTCTTCACGCACGACATTTCTTGAGGCCATCCAAGATGTGCTTTCTCGGGTAGAGGGCACGTATTCTCTTGTTCTACTTTACGACGATGTGCTCTACGGCGTTCGTGATGCAACAGGCAATCGACCTTTGGTAATTGGCCGCGGCCGCGGCATTACGGGTATCTTTTCAGAAAGCGCAACGTGCACAGTTCTGAATATCCAGCGCGAAGACGAAGTGAAAGCCGGTACTGTTGTTGAGGTGCGCAAAGCAACATATCCAGAGCAATGTCATTGGCGCGTTGTTGGTTCGGTCCCTTTTTCTGCTTCAGACACCGAAAAAATGACAAAGCCGTGTCTGTTTGAGTTTATATATTTTTTGCGTCCAGATACGAAATTTCATGAGCGCCGAGTTCAATTGGTACGTGAGGAGATGGGGGCGGAGTTGTGGCGTGAACATCCTTTCAAAGCAGACCTCACCATCCCTGTTCCTGATTCTGGAAATGCTGCCGCACGTGGATACGCACAAGCAGGAAGTTTGCTTTTTCACCCAAATGCCCTGTTTCGTTTTCACTATAGCGGCGGGAGAACATTTATTGAGTTGCACGACAAGCGAGATCTCGGCTTGCGCATCAAATTGACCGTAATCCCCGAACTTACCGAGGGGAAGTCGATTGTAGTAGTTGATGACTCAGTGGTTCGCGCAACAGCCCTCAAGCGAGTTGCGTATATATTGCGTACCGAAGGGAGAGCGCGCGAAGTGCATGGAAGAATCGCATCACCGCCCTACGCACATCCGTGCTTTTACGGCATTGATACGTATCGAATAGCGGGAGAGCTTGTTGCCGAGCGCCAGCGCGGCGATATTGCTGCTATTGCCAAAGAAATTGGTTTAGATTCTCTGGAGTATCTTAGTTTGAATGGCTGCAAACGTTCTGTGCTCCGCGTGCAAGGCGATCGGCTGAGTTTAGATAATTTTTGCGATGCTTGCTTTAGCGGAAATTATCATATCCCAGTCAAATAATCACAACAACCCCGCCCGGCATTTTGCTGGGCATTGTTTTAGTTTCCTCGTTTGAGTTTGCGGTATTGCGCTTCAATATCGGAAAACGCTTCGCGGATCGCGCTTCCTAACCCCACTCCTTTTGCTTTCGCAATCCTGCTTTTTCCGTGAGAGACAAATCGTGGACCCGAAGCGAGTTGTATTGCAAGGGTAACGTCGAAGAGCGTAACGTGACCCGCTTGGTTTTTCGGGTAGTCAATGCCGATTTCCATGCGGTTGATTGGTGAATTGGTGTGAAGACGCTTCGCCAGATGAGTAAGAAGCGCACGAACTTCTTCTTGCTCATATTGTCGCGCCGCATCTCGACGCGTTTTTTTGAACAAAATAGGAATTTGTTTTTCCGAAGAGCCCACCATAATATATCCAATGGTACCATAAACACTCGTGCGGCGCACTCCTGTTGTGTCCAGCGGAGACGGGCTCGCGCAACTTGCGCTGGCATCAATAGTGCGGTTGAATGTAGTGAGATTGATTGATGGGGGTTCGTTGAACAAATGATTCGTTATGTGCGAGAGCGCAACGATAATTGTAGCTGTGGCCCGATAGCTATTATCAATGCAATGAAATGGTCGGGCGAAGCAAGTACTCTGCGATCTCATTTTCGCCGCGTGTGCCAAGCAAGTCGCTGTAAGCCGTCAATCCGTGGCGCCCCACGAGGACACTTCGACCGCACCATGCATCAGCTTTGCCCAAACATTAACATCAAGAAGCGCGTTTTTCCTACCATACAATCTATCTATGAGCATTTACAAAAATCTGATAGCGCCGTCGTGGTAACTATATCGTGGATTGAAACCGGTGACCATGTGGGGAGAATGGTAAAAAGTCACTACGCGCTCCTGGTGCGCACAACGGCATCGGGAAAAAGTTTCGTTGGAATAAATTATTGTAGGGGGAAAACGCAATCGCTCATACGGAGAACAACACTCATCTATCATTGCCGGAGAAGAAGAAATTTTTTGGGTGATTGGTACCCCGTCGCGTGGTTTTTAACCAAGAAACAAAAACAGTAAAAAATATTCAATGGCGCTCATAATGAGCGCCTGTTCATATTGTTCGAAGTCGGACTTCGAACTGTTATTTGCTAATCGTCTTTGTGGGGGTCGTTCCCAACTCGTTCGGGGCCGCGGTTTGCGTAGCGCTTGATAAAATTTTCGATGCGTTGTGTATCCAATACGCCGCCATCAAGATTAAAAGCGTCAACGCGCCCCCATGCCACCAGTGCAATGTCGGTATCGTTTGCTTCGCGCGACGTGATAATAACTTTGCCAGAATCAAATTGTTTAAGATCACCCAGCACCGCCTCCGGAATGCGCGTGTGATATGCAATCCAAACATCTCCGTGCTCAAGGTTATGGATGACCTGCTCATCGAATGGCGGCTTCTCATGAACATCGTAAAATCCCACGAGTGCGGGGTTTGCATAATGCCATCCCGAAGATGGCGGATTGGAATTATATGCTGGATGCGAGCTCCCTTCCGCGATATGTTCTGTCCCCTGAATAGGATGCGCGGTACTGTAATCAAATCCTTCTGGGACAACGCGCAGGACAACCAGCCACATGCCAAGCGTCACAATACCACCAATCCCCAAAACCCACAGCGTTGCAATAAGCCAGTATTTTACTTTTTTAGAGCGCAGCTCTTTTTTTTGCATCTCGCGACGATCCTCTTTGTTCTGCCGGCGCAGTTCATACTCCGTCAGTTCATGAAAGTCGTTCATAGGTGGAAAAAAGAGGGGTACTCGTCATTTAATGCCAAGCAATTCGGAGATTTTTGGTTTGTCAAAGCCGATGACCAGCTTGCCGTCGATATCAATGACCGGGACGCCCATTTGCCCCGAGCGTTGAATCATCTCGTTGCGCCCTTTTTCATCGGTCGCAACATCTTTCTCGGTATATTGAACTTTTTTTTCCTGAAAAAACGCTTTTGCGGCCCTGCAATACACGCATGTCGGCGTAGTGTAGATTGTCACGGTAGCCATAATGATTTAATGGTAAGGCCACCACACCGAACAGTCAAAGTGTGTATAACTTTTGTGTTTATGCGCGCAGTGAATTCCACATTAATTCAAAT
>Ga0209542_10017516_pt1 | contig 11724 bp, 12 predicted proteins | sample RifCSPhighO2_01_FD_184028 | JGI IMG/M metagenome (GOLD analysis project Ga0209542, IMG submission 184028) | Soil microbial communities from Rifle, Colorado - Rifle CSP2_plank highO2_0.1 (SPAdes) (version 2) | ecosystem: Environmental > Terrestrial > Deep subsurface > Rock core/Sediment ...
GAGACAGCTGGAATGTCAGAGCCGGATACAGGCCCTACATTTGTCGAGAACATAAGATTAAACATTTTTGCATCGCCAAGGGAGTCATTGCCGCACTTTGTGCATCTTAATTTATGCTCTTTTATCTTGGAATCCATATCCGATATTGACATTCCAGCTGTCTCTATCTTTAGCTTGTCCTCAATAAGCGTATCTGCCCTAAACCTTGCATTGCATTTCTTGCAGTCAACAAGAACATCTGTAAACCCGTCAACATGGCCGGAAGCTTTCCACAAAGTTGGATGGTTTACAATGCTTCCGTCAATGCCAGCAATATCTTCCCTTTCCTGAACAAATGTCTTCCACCACTGCTGCTTGATGTTATTTTTTAATTCAACGCCGAGATGGCCAAAATCATAGAATCCAGATATTCCTCCGTAGATTTCAGAATTAGGATATACAAAGCCCTTTCTCTTGCAAAAAACAGCCATATCGTCAATTGTAAGCTTTTGCTTTTCCATAATAGAGAAAAATAATTAATTGGCTTATAAAATTTTGCTTCTTAACTGCCTATTGAATGCAATGCTGCCATCAAAATGTGAGCATTTTATAGCTAAACATTCAGCAAAAAGGAAATTGCAATGGGAATTTTTGCTTTATACTAGTGCAGATAATGCGAACGATGGCAGCCAAGCAAATTCATTCTTAAGCTGCACTTTTCTTATTATTAAGATCTCTATAAGATATCCAGAAGAAATAGCCAACTATTGTAAAAGTGACAACTGGAGAGAACCATGCAGGAATATGCTTCCCGAAGCTGTCAAGAAGCATTATGACTCCAAGGGCAAATATTGAATACATTGCCCCGTTCTTCAAATACTTGTATTTCTTGACATTCTCTATGTTGCTAACTGTTAATTGTCTTACAACAAGCGCTCCAATACCATTCCCTATCAATATCAAAGGAATGGACAATGTAAATGCAAACGCCCCAAGTATGCCGTCAATTGAGAATGTTGCATCTATCACTTCAAGATAGAGTATCTTGCTCAAGTCGCTCATCTTGTTGCCTTCAATCATTCTTTTCTCAGCCTGCTCTGCATTTTCCTTGAAGCCGTGAGTTATGAAAAAAGCAGTCGAGCCGACAACAGCGCCAAATGCCATGAACGGATTTTTTTCCATTGAAAACCACACAATAGCTGTCAAGATTACAGAAACAACTGCAAAAAACCAAACTCCCTGCTTGTGGATAAACCTTTCTCCCTGCAGCCCATAATGCTTTTCCTCAAGGAAAATCCAGTGGAAAAACAAAAACACAAGAAAAGTTCCCCCTCCTGCCAGCAATATAGGGGACGATGCTTCTATGACTTCTGCTATATGCGGATCTCCCGAAAAAGAAGCAGTAAATGCCTCTATCGGCCCTATTCCAGGCGTGCTTAGCCATACAATAAGCCACGGCAAAACGCCTCTGACGAGAAAAACAGCAATCAGTATTCCCCACAAAAGAAACCATTTTCTTCCTTTCTTGGACATTGTGCCCAAAACTTCTGCATTTATTATTGCATTGTCCACGCTGATTATTATCTCAAAAAGAACTAATCCCAGTACTATCAATAACATTGAAAAAAGGTCCATTTTAACATAATAATTATTTTAATTTAAAAGCGTTTTGTTTTAGTTTCAATAAAACAGCAAATAATTTAAATACCAAACAGATTTTATGGTGAGTGATTATAAGCATAAAAAGAGTGGCAGTGATAGAAGCTGTATTAATCATACTCCTTCTAGGCTTTATAATGCATTCTTTTATTCAGGATAAAAATGCAGATGAGCAAAAACAAAACGGGCTTTTATCCCAAAAAGTATACATAGGCATACTTGAGCCGAAAAACATGATGATTGTGAATTTCAAGCCACTAAAGACCAACATTCAAAATTACATAAAAGAAAACAAAATCAGCGCTTCTGTTTATGTTGAAAACCTGCGCAATGGCGCTTTTATGGGCATAGGCGAGAAAACCGGGTTTTTCCCTGCAAGCCTCAACAAGCTGCCTGTTGCAATCCTCGTAATGAAAAAAATCGAAGAAGGGGATTTTACTCTTGATACGAAGCTTGAGATAAAAGATGAGGACAGAACCGATTCTTCAGGCACTCTTTACAAGACTGCTGAAAAAGAAATATCAATAAGAATACTCTTGGAAAAGCTGCTGAAAGATTCAGACAACACTGCATTAAGGGCATTCCTCCGCAATCTGGATTTGGAAGACCTGCAGTTTATTCTTGATTATTACGGAATAGACATAAGCGTTGAAAATCAAAAAAACGAGAACCTGATAACGCCTAAAGCCATCTCCAACATGTTCTTAAGCCTTTATTTCTCAACAATTCTTGAGCCGGACAATTCAGAGTATCTTCTTTCGCTGATGACAGATACGGTATTCGACATAAAAACTGTCGCAGGATTGCCTGATGATATAAAAGTATCACACAAATTCGGAGAAAACTATTATGAAGAAAACAAATTTTTTCATGATTGCGGGATAATGTACATCCAGGAATCAAGGATATTCTACTGCATAATGACCAAGGGGCTTGATGAAGGCCAATCAGTGGAATCAATAGGGGCAATCACAAATGAGATATACCGCTATGTAATCGAAACAAAGGCAAATATTGACGATTACAAGCCGCAACAATAACTTAATAAAACCATAAATCTTCCTTGTTTATATGCAGCCTTTCACCCATAAGCACAGGCCAAAGAATGCAAAGGAAATTATTGGCCAGGAAGAAAATTTAACGCAGTTAAAGGATTTTGTTTTAAATTTTACAAAGCATAAAAAAAATTCTGCACTGATTTACGGTCCAAGCGGAACAGGAAAAACTTCTTCAATATACGCGATTGCATCTGATTTGGGGCTGGAGATAATTGAAGTCAACGCATCTGATTTCCGCAATGCAGACCAAATCAACCAGAAAGTCGGCAACGCGATAAAGCAGCAAAGTTTGTTTGCAAAAAGCAAAGTGATTCTTGTTGACGAAGTTGACGGATTATCCGGCCACCAAGACAGGGGCGGAGTGCAGGCAATTATAAAGCTGATAGAAGAATCAAAATACCCAATTATTCTAACTGCAACAAACCCATTTGACAACAAATTCAGCTCTTTAAGGTCAAAATCAATGATGATTAAATTCGAGGGCCATGATTACATGTCAATATTTGCAATTTTAAAAAACATATGCGAGAAGGAAAAAATAAAATATGATGACGAAACGCTAAAATCACTTTCAAGAAGATGCGGGGGAGATGCAAGAGCTGCAATAAATGATTTGCAGAATATCGCAAGCGAAAAAAAAGAGCTGGTCAAGGAAAGCATAGGGGAATTGGAAGACAGGCAGAAGACAGAAAACATAATGACAGCACTGAACAAAATTTTCAAGACAACGGATTTGAAAATTGCAATATCCGCATTTGACAATGTAGACGAGGATTTGGACGAGCAGTTGCTGTGGATAGACGAAAACCTGCCGAAAGAATACACAAAAGCGAAAGATCTTGCGGAAGCATACAATAAATTAAGCAAAGCAGATGTTTTCAGCAGAAGAATAAGGAGATGGCAGCACTACAGGTTTCTTGTTTACATTAATGCTCTGATAACCGCAGGAATTGCGTCTTCAAAAGATGAAAGATACAAGGAGCTTGTGCAATACAAGCCAACAGGAAGAATACTTAAATTGTGGTGGGCGAAGCAAAAAGCAGCAAAGAAAAAAAGCATTGCAGAAAAAATCGGAACCAAGACGCACGCGTCAACAAAAGACACGCTGAAGAGCACAATGCCTTATCTTCCCGTAATGTTCAGAAACAAAGAGATGAAATCTCACTTGATACACGAGCTTGAGCTTGACGACGAAGAGGTTGAATGGCTTGAGAAGCAGATAAAATGAAATTTATCACATCAGAAGAGCTTGCAAGCTCAAAAAACGATTTTCTCCTTTTGGACATAAGGGATGCCGATACTTATTCCGATGGACACATTGAAAACTCCTTGCAGATTGATGTCTACATGGACTTAAAGTTCGGAAACACAAAAAATGCAAAAGAAAAGTTTTCGCATCTTCCAAAAAACAAGACAATAATCACAATCTGCAACGCCGGAATCACAGCGCAAAAAGCTTCTTCATTGCTTGAAGAAATGGGCTACAAAACAAAAGTCCTTGAAGGTGGAATGATGGCGTGGAGCGAGAATCATGCTGTAAAGAGCGGTTGAATTTATAAAAACAACCAAAAGAAAAATCAGGATGTTAATTAATGGTTCAATCCGTCTTGCGTTGGAAACAGCATAATACCTCTTTCCGGAGCAACATAAATACCTAAAGTTCGACTACTTAATCTTTCTGATATTGCTGAATAAGCGTCTTGCATCCTAAATTCGCGGCCTCTTTCAAAAAGTCTTGAAAATTCTTCTGCACTTTCAGAAAAATGCCATTTATAACTTTTATCACCTCTTGTAAGTTCAAGAGTAAAATCATCAATAGTGCTGCTAAGAACAACCCTTTCAACACCCCCAATACTGCTTCCAGACTCATCAAAAACATTTTCTGAAGGTATCAAAGAAATTTTATATGGATTAATGATCATAACTCCACCTTTTTTGCTACCTCCTTTTGTACTTAGTGTACCATAAGGGTATCCATATCCCCCCTCCATCATATGGGGACCTGTCACATGCCCTCTTGGTGGTATATTCGGTGCTGTCATACACCATGGTAATCAATATCCATTTATAAATATAACTTCAGAAACAATTAAAAACAGCCCATATACACTTTATAATATGGAGCTTCCTAAAAATTACGATGCAAAATCATCAGAATTGAAGTGGCTGGAGTTATGGGAAAACGAGAAAATATACTCTTTTAACCCGGACAGCGATGCAGAAATATTCTCAATAGACACTCCTCCTCCAACAGTTTCAGGCAAGATGCACATCGGACATTCATTCTCATACTCTCAGCAGGATTTCATCGCAAGATTCCACAGAATGCGCGGAAAAAGCATTTTCTATCCTTTTGGAACAGATGACAACGGATTGGCAACTGAAAGAATGATAGAAAAAATGAAAAATGTGAAAGGCCAGTTCATGAAAAGAAAAGAGTTTGTTGATTTATGCCTTAAAACTCTTGAGGAAATAAGGCCGGATTTTGTATTGGACTGGAAAAGAATCGGGATTAGCGCAGACTTCAATATTTTCTACACAACAATAAACGAGCATTCTCAAAAAACATCCCAAAATTCTTTCATTGACCTGTACAAGAAAGGAAGAATCTACAGAAAAAAAGCCCCTATAATGTTCTGCCCGAACTGCATGACTGCAATTGCGCAGGTTGAGATGAAAGATGCGGAAAAAGAATCCAATCTTGTTTACATAAAAGCAGAAGTTGAAGGCACAAATGAGCATTTGATTTTTGCAACAACAAGGCCGGAATTGATTTACGGCTGCGTCGGAGTTTCAGTCCATCCTGAAGACAAAAGGTACAAGCATCTTCTTGGAAAAAAAGTAAAAATTCCCTTAATCAGCAGAAGCGTTGAATTAATTGCGGATGAAATGACTAACATGGAATACGGAAGCGGCGTTGTTTACTACTGCACTTACGGGGGAGTTGACTGCATTGATTGGATGGCAAGGCATCCAAAAGTGAATCCTATTGATATAATGGGCACTGATGGAAGGTACAACGAACACGCTGGCATTGTAAAAGGAATGAAAAGCAGCGATGCAAGAAAAAAAATAATAGAAGAACTGGAAAAAAATGGCTCATTGGTGAAGCTGGAAAAAATAAAGCACGCAGTTAATGTTCACGAAAGGTGCGATACTGACATAGAATATGTATCGACGTGGCAATGGTATATAAGATACCTTGACCTTAAGCAGGATTTTATAGAATACGGGAGAAAAATAAAATGGCACCCTGACCATATGCGCTCAAGATATGAAAACTGGATTAGCGGATTGAAATGGGACTGGAATATTTCAAGGCAGAGGCATTTTGGCGTTCCAATACCAGTTTGGTTCTGCTTAAAGTGCAGCGAGATAAACATTGCAGACGAGAAACAGCTTCCGGTTGACCCGTTGACAGACAAGCCATTGCACAAGTGCAAATGCGGTTCTGATGAATTTATGCCTGAAAAGGATGTTCTGGATACATGGGCTACGTCCACATTAAGCCCTGACATAACAATAGGATTGTTTGACAAAAAAATCAGAAGCAAATTATTTCCGATGAGCTTGCGTCCGCAGGCGCATGACATAATAACCTTCTGGCTTTTCAACACTGTTGTAAAAAGTTACTTTCACCATAACGATATTCCGTGGAAAAACATAATGATTTCCGGCTGGGCTCTTGATCCTCATGGAAAGAAAATGAGCAAGAGCAAGGGAAATGTTGTTGACCCAAGAGAAACAATTGCAAAGTATTCAGCAGATGCATTAAGATTCTGGGCGGCAGGATCAAGATTGGGAGATGATATGCCTTTCCAGGAAAAAGACCTTGTGACAGGCTCAAAGTTTTCCACAAAAATATGGAATGCTTCAAAGTTTGCGTTCATGCACCTTTCAGATTACAACATGGAAAAGCCTGCGAAGCTTGAAGTTGTGGACAGGTGGATATTGTCAAAATTAAGCAGGATAGTGAAAGATGTGACTGAAAACTTTGAAAATTACGAGTATTCGCACACAAAGCTTGCGACAGAAACATTTTTTTGGCACACTTTCTGCGACAATTACCTGGAGCTTGTAAAAGACCGCTTGTATAATACGGAAATCAGGAACAAAGAAGAGAAATTGTCTGCCCAATACGGCTTGTATAATTCTTTGATTACAATAATAAAAATAATGGCCCCTATAATGCCTTTCATCACAGAAGAACTTTATCAAAACTATTTCAGGAAGCATGAGAATGCAAAAAGCGTCCATATTTCAAAATGGCCATCGCTTGATTTGGTTGACGAGCATGCAGAGCATATCGGAGATTTTGTGGTTGAAGTTGTAGAATTCGCAAGAAAAAAGAAAACAGAGAAGCAAGTGTCGTTGAAAACGCCTATCAAGAAACTGACAATTAAAGCAAGCATTGAAGAATCTGATTTTGAGATGGTTGAAGCGGATATAAAAGCAGCCACTTCTTCAGAAAACATTGTATTTGAGCCCATGCGCGGCCATAATCCGGAAAAGAAAGTCGAGATAGAAGTTGAGTTCTAATAAAAAGATTTAAATATAACTAATCCAAAGCGTGTACTTTATATAAATTTTAATGGAGGGTTTAAAATGAGTAATGTTATAAGGAGCCATTATCCAGATTTGAAAATTGATCCCGTTGGGTCTATTGTAAGGACGTTGGTAGATAACTTAGATCGTGGTTATTTTGAATTAGCCAATCAAAATTACGCTGATTTGCTAGCCACACTTCAGTCAAATATGCCAGAAGAGAATTAATCGGATTAAAAACAGATGAGGAGCCTTCCGACAGCAGAACTAACAGGGCTGTTGACAGGTATCTAGCTGGGCTTCCGAAGCCAGCAACTTCTGCCGCAACACCTAAAGGTGGACTTGAAATTGCAATGGGACATTAATTTTTTTTATTTTAAATATTAAACTGAATCAGAAATTTTACCTAAGCAGCAATATCTTCAAGGGCCAGGGTGTTTCTTAATATTATTCGTTCTGCTATATATTCTAGGTTCCAACCTAAAAAATCCCTATCGCTTACTAACCTAAGCTCATCTACTCTTGCAAATGCCCTTCTCAAATAATCATCAAAAGCCTTAAACTCAGTTCCAGACCTGTCCGGCCCATCCCCCCTTGTTATATTATCCGACCAAGTTCTGAAGGAAGCAAGGTATATTGGTATATAATACCTTAGGCCTCTTTCATCGAGAGTCTGCGGTCTTGTAAAATCCCCGTAAGATGTATGATTCACTAGCATAGCTCTGTCATTAAGTGCCATTTTAAACCCCCTTCCATCTAACCCCTTCTTTTGTATCCTCAAGGATAATTCCTTTTCTTTTTAATTCTTCTCTTATCTCATCTGCTCTTTTGAAGTTCTTCTCTTTTCTTGCTTTTTCTCGTTCATCAATCAGTTTCTGAACATCAGAATCAACTTCTTCCTGCTCTTCAAGTATCCCAAGCACTTTGTCAAAATCCTGCATCAGTGAAATTATCCTGTCAGCATCATTCTTTCCGATTTTTCCTTCCATCATCATTGTATTTATTTCTTTTACAAAATCAAAAACATGAGACAGTGCGCCGCTTATGTTGATGTCATCATCCATTTCCTTCTCAAACAGCTTCTTTGACTTGTCAATCAGCTTAGCAATTTCTTTATTTCCATCATTATTTTTTATTTCCTTTAATTTCAGCACAAAATCATTTAATCTTTGAACAGCGCTTTCAGAAGCTTTCACAGCTTCTTCTGTGAAATTCAGCTGCATCCTGTAGTTTGCAGAAAGAAGAAGATATCTTATTGCAGAAGCTTTCCATCCTTTTGCAAGCAAATCCCGTAAAGTGTAAATCCACAAATTTTTCATGCGTAAAAGCCTCGCTTTGGGCAATCTCGTTCTCATGGTGCGGAAAAACCAAGTCAATTCCGCCCGCATGTATGTCAAAATGATTTCCAAGATGTTTTATTGACATTGCGCTGCATTCAATATGCCATCCTGGCCTTCCTTTTCCTATTTCAGTTTCCCAGAAAATATTTTCATCTTCCTTGTCGTATGATTTCCACAGCGCAAAGTCTCTTGCCTCTTCTTTTTCATAAGAATCCTGCTTGACTCTTGCGCCTTCCATCAGATCAGCGATTTTTGTGCGTGACAGTTTTCCGTAGTTCTTAAACTTTGAAATATTGTAATAGATGCTTCCGTCATCGCTTCTGTACGCTATCCCTTCGTCAAGCATTTTTTTTATCATTGAAACCATTTCCTTGATATGGTCAGTTGCTCTCGGAAAAACATCTGCTTTTGCAATGTTCAGCGCTTCCAAGTCCTCGAAGAATGCCTTTTCATATCGTGAAGTGTACTCTTTCAATGAAATTTTTTCTCTGTTTGCGCCCTTTATTGTCTTGTCATCAACATCTGTTATGTTCATAACGTGCTTTACATGATATCCGGAATAGCGCAGATATCTCTTGATTATGTCGCTGCACACATAAGCCCGAAAGTTCCCGATGTGCGCATAGTCATACACCGTAGGACCGCACGTATACATTCCGACCATCTTGTCATGTATCGGCTTGAATACTTCTTTCTTTCTTGTTAGGGTGTTGTAAATTTTCAATGCCATTTTAAGCTGCCAACAACTCCTGTTCAATCAAAGTTCTTAAACTTTTTCTTATGCTGCGATTTACTTTGCTTTCTGTCAATTCAGGCTCTTGCGGAAACAAGGAGCCAAACACTTTCGGAGTTATTCTGGGTGTTTTATCATTTCCTATTCTTACAGGAATGCCTATATGCTCATCTTTTCCAACTGTGACCCTGTAAATCAATCCATCCAATAGTGCATAGTGCACTTGGGTTCTTTCAATTGGACCTATCTCTGATTGCACAAGCTTCCTGTATCTTTCAGAGCCGATTAAAACTTCCCCTTCAAGTCCCGTTGCGTCGACAAAAACAATTTGTGTTGGTCTCTTATCCCATGTCCTGTTAGGCGCTTCATATTTGTTAACATACATTTTAGTTTCCTCCATAGGTATTTTTAATATTTATTTTTTAAAATATAAAAAAGAGCGAGGGATGGGACTCGAACCCATGATAAAGCGGGTTTGGCGCAAACATTTCATCGCTTCAAAGAAGCTCATTTGGCTGCTTTGCAGCCGCTCCCCTTAGCCGCTTGGGCACCCTCGCAAATGTCAGTGAGAAATCTAGCAACAACAACACATAACTTGATGTTGACTATTCATAAGAGTAAGGTTATCCTGTTTACTATTTAAAACTTTAGTTTCATTCATGCTTTCACTTGAATTTTGATTCTTCTGCCCTGTTGTCGAAATCCACAGACATCAAGCTGCTTAAAAAATCAATTTCGCGTTCCGCAGCCCTGTCTAGGTTTGTTTTTTGTTCCAATTTTAACACCTCTGGTTTTTTAGAAAAAAGTTAAAATTGGCAATCAGCACATATACCAATTGAATTTAGGGCTAATGAAATGAAGAATTCCCTGCCCGAACTTTGTGCATTTTGCCATTTTGATTACAATCCTTTTTTCGTTCTTATATTTAAATGTTATGATTCTAATATTGATATTCTTATATAAATAATATATTGTTGTTTTTATTCCTAAGAGAATTAAGTCCTGCTAATCTCATAAATCTGCTTTAGCGTGTAGCAAGAGTCTTTTTGCTGCTGCTGAACTATCAAGCTGCACACAGAATAATCCTTCAGGTCAATAGCAAAATGCATGTAGCAGGAATCCTTTTTGGCGTCTGCTCCAATCAGGCTGCAGATCTCCTTGTCCTTGCTTGCTTTGGCGACATTATAATAGCAAAGGTCCTTTATTTTTGGATTAATTATCTGGGTGCAGTAGCTTTTGTCAGCCTGTGATTCCGCAACATCCCCTATGCACGTATCCTTGTTGTCAGGAACCTGCATCTTACTGCACTGCTGCATTGCCTTATTGGGATCAGTTTTTGCAAGTGAGTTTGTATCTTCAGGGGTTTCTTCTGTAACTGTTGGATTGCTTGGAACATCAACTGTTTCTTTCTTGCAGTCAGAAGCGCAGTTTTCATTTTCCTCGCATATGATGTTTCCGCAGCACGGCACAATTTTTTTGTAAGAGCATTTTCCATCTGCTTCAATATCTTCAGTGCATGCGTTGTTGTCGCTGCAGTCTATTTTTTCAGTTTCTTTAACAGGGATAGTTTCCTGCGAAATTTCTTCTTTTGCAGCTGCGCTTTCCGTTATTTTTACAGGAAGCGTTGCAATTGCCTTTTTGCCGTCGTATTCAACAATCAATCTTAAAGTGTAATCTCCTGCTTTTGCATCGCTTGGAACAATCATCTCTGTAGGAGTTGATCCAAATGTTTCTATTGCCCTTGTTTCTGTTTTCTCTGTCAACACTTTGAAATTCTTGTCAAGAATTTCCTGCTTTACAACAACATCGAATCTTTTTGAGGAGCCGAGGTTAGAAAGTTCTTTTACAAAAGATATTGCTTCTCCCGGATTTGCTGTTGTATCCACCGGCTTTAAATTTACATCAAGAAGCTTTGATGATGGAGACGATTTGAAATAAAAAAATGAAAAAGTGCCTATTGACAAAATAAAGATTAATGCAATGGCCATTATTGTTGTTTTTGAAAGATGTATTTCGTGCCTTATGGTCGGATGGTAAATTTCATCCAATGCTTCATTTATGTCATTGCTGCTGTAGCCGTACTTGAGCATAACATCCCTAATTGCAGAAGCAGAATACCCTTTTTGAATCTGGGCTCTAACATAATCTACTACGCTCTTTTTTGCCATTAATCACTGCCTAATATATAGTATATTTAAAATTGTTTATTTTGCCATCGTTCGCATGTGGAGTTTAGCTATAATGCAAAAATTCCCATTGACAAAAAAATGCAGAGCATTTTTAGGTTCCCAAAAATCAAAGATTTTTAGGACAATTTCCTTTTTGCTTGATGTGTCGGTAGATGATGCTCACATTTTGATGGCAAAATTGAGATTTAAGTTGTATTTTTGACTTGTTTTTATTTTTCTTT
>Ga0209542_10017517_pt1 | contig 11723 bp, 9 predicted proteins | sample RifCSPhighO2_01_FD_184028 | JGI IMG/M metagenome (GOLD analysis project Ga0209542, IMG submission 184028) | Soil microbial communities from Rifle, Colorado - Rifle CSP2_plank highO2_0.1 (SPAdes) (version 2) | ecosystem: Environmental > Terrestrial > Deep subsurface > Rock core/Sediment ...
TTTTATGATATTTAAAAGAATCGCTTAATTTCCATTTTCCAGTTTTCAAACCAGAGGCAACGTAATGGTCGAAGTCTATGAGAAAAGAAGAAAGAAAAATCAAAGCAAGAAAATAGGATTGCATTTCTGGAATTGAAATCCAGATTATCAATGTGAAAATTGCGCCAAGAAGAATATGCCATCGTGGTAACATAATCTTAATAGAAAAATCACGTTTTTAAAACTAACCAAAAAATTCCACTTGTGTTATCTGAAAATTAGTTCTCAAAAGATGCTAAAATTAACAGAGAGATATTTCAACCACTTTTAATAATTATTAAATAACATTGATAAATCTTATTTATAGGATTATTGTTCCCATATTAATTGCATAAATTTCGCATTTTTGTTGTCTAAACATTATTTTTGGTATTTTTACCGTCGGAGTCCACTATAAAGTTGGTGCATTAAATGGATAATCGCCTAAATTAATGACGTATAGATTTTATTTATAGAAGAGAAAAGAGAGCTAATTCGTCGTTAGGAAATATTAATAGGATAACACACTATCAAATACCTATAAAAATAATCTAAGAATTAGTTTCAATCTTTCTGATTATATCTGCAAACGCGGGACGTGTTATAAGAATTCCAATAGTTATTCCAATGATTGTTGTGAAAGCAAATCCGCGAAGCATGCCTGCTCCTGCCCAGAAAAGAGGAAGCATTGCCGCGACGATTGTGAAAAAAGCACCCATTATTATAAACAAAGCTCTCTTAATTTTTTCCTTAATTCCTGCGCTGTCTCCTGACTTAGATTCGTCGATTATAATAATCTGGTCGTTGACTCCAGTCCCCATGCCTGCGATAATTCCTGCTATGCTTGAAGCATCCAAATTCCATTTCAACAATGCCGCAACGCCCAAAGTGATGAACGCCTCTGAAAACATAGTCAAAATAACGGCAAGAGTAATTTTTATCTTCCTGTATTTAACAAATAAAACCACCGAGATTATTACAAAAACCACCAAAGCAAGCCATATTATATTTTTAGTAAATTCCTTTCCCAGCGACGGAGATATGGCATCAAGCTTTACTATTTCGACTTCATATGGGAGGCTTCCTGTCAGCAATATTGTCTGCAATTTATTCATGTTTGCTCTCGCGTCATCCAGTGCGTCGTTCTGTGTAGTTCCTGTTCCTGAACCCTGAATTGAAATCTGCGTCGTTGCCTGACCCCTCAAACTTGCGCCTATCTTAAGAGTATCAACTTCTTTATCGTCGATATACAAATACAAGTCTTCTACTAAATATTGCCCGGAAGAATCCAAAGAGATATTTCTTGTCACGTCGGCATGTCTTTGTGCCGCGGCTTCTCTAAGATAAACTGTGAACTGAAAATTGCATGCAAACTCTTCCTGCGAAATTTGTGAGCAGTCGGTGATTGCCGCGCAGGTAGCATCATTTCTGCAGACGTCGCTTATATCATTTTTGCCACCTTCGAAAACTGTCTGGTTTGCGACTTTCGCCTCGAACTTTCCCTGCTTGCCGACTATTTCCTTAATGTCTTCAGTTGTCGCGCCAGCTATTTCAATAAGCATATAATTATTTCCCTCCAAATCTTTTACCGGACGAATATTCAAATCGGACAATCCGAAAGCATTCAGTCTTTGGCTTGTTATTGAAACCAAATCTTGCATTTCAGCTTCGGAAAGAGAAATGTTGACTGCTCTCACAAGCGCCCTCGCGCCGCCGCTCAAATCAAGGCCTGTTTTTACTTTAGTCCTAGGAATTTCCGATACTGTGAGAGAAGCTAAATCATCGCCGAGAAAGATAAATTCTCCCTGGTCTGTCAGCACATCTATTCTGGAAAGATTTTCCTCTTCAAGAAATTTTGAGACTTCCTGAGAATATTGCTCAAGAGATTCAATCTTCACAAAATTTATTTCTTTTATTTTCATTCCCTGCCTCAATCCATTTTCAAAAGCCACAGAATCCGTTTCAATACTTCTTATCAAAACTCCCTTCTCAAAAGTCGGGGAAATCATAAGCGCCGCCAGAAAAAGAAAAATTATCAGCATCCAGATTCTGAAAGAAAGTTTAATCATCATAACCTCTTAGCGACGGTGTACCATTTAATTATTGAAGCGTTTGTCATCCATGTATTGATTAGGTCGCAAAACAAACCAATACCAAGAATAAGAAAAATTTGCCTGAATGAATCCGGCAGGCCTGTGATTAGGAAGAAAGCCGGAAGAACAGCCAGAAGGCCGGTTGAAGTCATGAACGCTCCTGTTCTCAATGAACTATAAATTCTTTGATTGATAGATCCTTCTCTCTTTTTCAAGACTCTTGTCGTCAAAAGAATATCTGTATCGACGGAGTAACCTATCAGCATCAGAAAAGCTGCAATCCCCGCGGCAGATAATCTGACACCTAGAAAATTAACTACCGCCAAGGTCATTACAATGTCTGCCAATGCTGCGAAAATTACCGCTATGCTTGGGATGAATGTCCTGAAAAGAAAGAATATTACAATTGACATTAATAAGAAAGAGATTATAACGGCGATTACCAGCTGCCTGTAAAAGTTCTGCCCGAGGGAAGACCCGCTAAACTCAATGTTTGAATTTTCACTTGTCAACGGGTATCCTAAAAAACTTTCCAGCTCTGCCTTAAGTTCGTCTGGGCCTGCAGAAGAATCAATTATCACAGCGATATGCTTTCCGCTGGAAATGTCTGCTATCGTCCTGATATAGACATCGGGAAATTTTTGCTTTAAGAAATCCTCCAATTGCTGAGTGTCTGCGTCCGCCTGCAAGGTTATAGTTGTCCCGCCAGCCAGGCTTGAATCCTTAATAATAAAATCTCCGTTCTTTGAATAAAAGGATGCGAGGTAAGCAACACAAATTATTAAGAATATTATCGGAATCAAGAGGATTAATTTATATTTTTTATCATACCAGTTTTTATGGCTTTCTTCCATTTATTTATTGAGGATTGGGGGGTTTTAAAGTTTTGTAAATTGCCTTAACGTGTGTTATCCGAAAATTATTTCTCAAGGCTGTTAAATTAATTTGATAAGATTAGCCAAAGAAGTATTTTAAGTTTGTAATAGTTTATCCTTGATAAAATCATAATTTAAATTAACAAATATTGTAAGATTTTATTTTATGGGGAGAAAAGAGATTAATTTATCTTTAGGAAATAATAATCGGATGTTACATAAATTGCCTTAACATGAACCCAGAAGAATTTTAAAGTTGGCTTATTCTCATTTATTATGGGTTTCGTTAAATGGTTGGGCAGATTTTTTAATAAAAAAGGAAGTGAACAGAAAAAGAAGAAAATTGAAGAGGAGTCTCTTAAGGCAGGAGATAAAAATGAGCCGGTTATTTTATTTATAGGTGATAAAGAAGACAAAAAAACAAAAGAGACGAAGAGCGCAGGTGAAAATAAAGATTTCAAGAACTTGCTAGAGAATCTTGAGAAAAACAGAAGCTCCATAATAAAATCCCTCGAGGAAAACAAACCTAAAACTGAGGAATACGAGGACAGGGTAGAATATACTCTTAAAGGAGCTAAATTCATTTTCTGTAAGGAAGGCTATAAATTATTTCAGGAAGAATTCAAAAACAAAAATTACGACATATTTGTTAGCGACGGTTATCTCGCAAGACAGCATAAGAAGACCGAATCAATAGACTATTTTCACAGATGGTTCATGAAAGATGAGGCAGAAGAATTCGCAGAAGCTAACGGATGTTCAGTTGAAGACGTTCATGTGCATCATATTGATTTAACCGCGACAAACAACAAAAGGGAAAACTTAAAGGCAATGGCCGCGGAAGAATACTCTAAATTAACACAAAATCTTAAATAACCGTTCTCGTTACTGTTTTCATGGAATTCAGGGATATTGTTAAGGAGAGATATGCGACGAGGGGGTTCACTGGGGAGATTATTCCGGAAGATAAGATTGATGAATTGCTTGAAATTATTCGCATGGCGCCTTCGTCTTACGGTCTTCAGCCGTGGAAAATAAAGGTTATTTCTGACCAGAAAACTAAGGATAAGTTTTCTCCGATTGCATATAACCAAATACAAATCAAGAGCTGTTCTCACTTGCTTGTCTTTTGCGCCAATTCAAATATTAAGGGGCAGATTGAGAGATACGGAGAACTAATGAGGGAGAAAGGAATTGCCGACGATAAAATTAAGAAAGCGACGGAAGGAATGTATGATTTTGAAAAAAGCCTTACTAAGAGCGAGAAAATCAGCTGGGCGCAGAGGCAAATGTACATCGCGCTCTCAAACGCCGTGAACGGAGCGAAGTCTCTTGGATTTGACTCTAGTCCGATGGAAGGTTTCAACCCCGAAGAATGCAAAAATTTTTTTGACTTACCCAAGAATTTATATCCGACTGCATTAGTTGCTGTAGGTTTTGCCAGCAACGAAGCACGGGAGAAAGGGTTGAGGGGCGGTGATAAAATTAGGTACGGGACAGGGGAGATGTTTTTTTAAGGAAGAAGGAAAAGAAAATATTGATAAGAATGATGATAAGAGGAACAGACGTTACAAATATTAAAATAAACTACAGAAGGGCAGTTGAAGGAAAATTTCCAGATAAGTTAAATTTTAGACTACAAAAAGAAAGTGATTTGAGATATGGAGAAAATCCTAATCAGCCAGCTGCAATGTATCATATTGATGAGAGGTCCAGACTAGAAATTATTAAAGATTTCTCATATAAATACTTTGGTCGTTTTTTTGGTCTTCCAAATCCTCATAAGTTATCTATTTCTGAATTGACAAATATTCGCTTAGTTAAATCTGCCAAAGAAGGATTATCTGCAACTAATTTTATGGATATTACAGGGGCTCTGGAAATCCTAAAGTTTTTTGAAGTTCCCGCCGCCGCAGTAATGAAACATCTTGTTCCTTCTGGATTTGCAAGACAATTTCAAGGAAGTAGTTTAGACAGAATTTATGAACAAGCTAGAGATGCAGATGCAAGGAGTGCTTTTGGTTCTGTTGTTGTTTTTAATAGACCAGTTGATAAAATCACAGCAGAAGCAATAATGTCTTCTTATGTTGAAGGTGTCGCTGCGCCAGAATTTGAAGAAGGAACTGTAGAAATATTAGAAAGAAAAAAAGATATAAGGATAATATTATATTCTAATTTAGATATAATTCCCAAATTTGAAGGAGATGACATTAACAGACTATACGATTTTAAAACTCATCCTATTGGAAGAGTTTTGGTTCAAAAACCTTATTTAAGCCGTATCAAAGGAAAGAACGACTTGGTGAAAGACCCATTGGTTAAGAAAAACGGGGTTCAATTCGTTGTGGAAAGAAATCCAACCGAAGAAGAACTTGATGATTTGCTGTCAGCATGGTATGTAAATTTAGGAGTTAGAAGTAATGGAATAGTTTTTTTTAAAAACGGAACTACTATCGCTGTTGGAACAGGACAGCAAGAAAGAGTTGGTTCTGTTGAACAAGCAATAATTAAATCTTATCAAAAAGCGATGGATAGAGAAGGAATAAGTTATGATGCTATTAATGGGGCAACACAGAGAAATCTTCTTTCTTATAATCCTTTAGAAGGATCTGTAATATCTTCTGATGGTTTTTTTCCTTTTAGAGATTCAATCGACACTCTAGCGAAACATGGGGTTAGTGCAATAATTCAGCCAGGAGGATCTGTCAGAGATTGTGAAATTATTCAAGCAGTAAATGAAAATAATATGGCGATGACTTACACGTTAGAAAGATGTTTTGGACATTTTTAGACTTCTATAAAATTTTACTAAAAACAATATAAAACGCTGAGAGCAGGATTCGAACCTGCGAGCCCCGAAGGGCACGGATTAGCAATCCGCCGCGTTAACCACTCCGCCATCTCAGCACCTTGTTGTCAGTGAGTGAGACCACTCAAACGACAAATCTTAAACATTCACAGATTTAAAGAGTTTTAAAGTTAATTATTTCACCAGTAGATAGGAAAGTGCAAAAGTGGGAACTAAATTGAAAATCTCTTCGTTAGAAGGATTAAAGTCCTCATTTTCAAGGTATTTTAGTGTGAGAGCCTTTTGTTTTGCTCTATAATGTTGGATCATTCCGTAGGTTCTCATCATATCTCTGTTCCTAGCTCTATAACTTCTATTTTTGAGTCTTTCTGGTTCTGGATTACTTTGCCTTCTTAATCTGGCTTTAGCATTAAGAATCTCTCTGTTTTTCTTTCCTCACCAATTGAAGCCAGAAGCATCTAGGACAATCTTGCATTAAGTTTAATGACGAAGAGGAGAGTTTGTAGAGTGGTTTATTCATTTTTTGTTTGTTAATAATAAAGATTATTAATCTCCTCTTTCTCATCTATTATATGAAAATTAAAGACTTTCCAGATTCTTCCAGACCAAGAGAAAGATTTCTTAAACACGGAAAAGAAGCTTTAAGTGATGCCGAGTTGTTTGCGATAATTCTCAGAACAGGAACCATAAATGAAAACGTCGTCGATATGTCAAACAGATTAATTAAAGAATATTCCCTTGAGAAATTATTTGATTGTTCTTTAAAAGAACTTCAGAAAATTAAAGGAATTGGGCCGAGTAAGGCCATGCAAATTTTGGCAATGGCAGAACTAGGGAAAAGGTATGCTAATTCCAAGAAGCCAATTAAAAAGATTACTAATGCAGAAGACGTTTTCAACCTCTTCCATGAAAGGCTTAAAGACGAAAAACAAGAACACTTTTATACCATTTTATTAAATAACCAAAATAACATTATCAAAGAAGAATTTATCTCTAAAGGAGTTTTAGATGCTGCAATAATCCATCCAAGAGAGGTTTTCAAACCTGCGATAAAAAACTCTACTTCAAAGATGATTCTTATTCACAACCATCCGAGCGGAAACCCTAATCCAAGCAATGAAGATTTAGAGATAACAAAAAAGTTAATTGAAGCCGGAAAACTCCTTGACATAAAAGTCCTTGACCATGTTATTATTGGAAATGGTAGTTGGTGGAGTTGGGTTGAGGATAAAAATTAATTGGTAATAGCATAAAGATATTTTTGAAATCCGATAAAGGTATCTTTAATTTTTCCTACTCCTCCAAGAGTTTTTGTAGCATCAGCAACTTCATTATATTTAAGTTTCAACAAGGCAGGTAGTTTTTCTTGGTCTAATTCTTCTACTCCTGATTCAATATACTTAGACAATACAAACTCTAAAAATTCTTTTTGTCTATCATCTAAATCATCAAGAATCTGGTCTTGAGCTTTTGCAACTCTTTCTTCACGACTTATCGGTTTTATTGCAAATGAAATATATTCTAAAACATCAAATAAATCACTATTCTCAGCACCGACTAATTTTTGTAGATTTTTTAATTCATCAATACCGTAACCTGCATTTGCAAGTCTTAATAAAAATTCTTTTCTTGTAAAAGGACTCTCCCAGATTCTTCTTAGTTGTTCTTCATTCTTGAAAAATTTAGGTAAATCTCCAAACATCTTTTTTAAAAATTCTTCCGAAGATATCGGTTTTCCATCAGATGACCAAAAAGAGGTAGTAGCCATATGTTGAATTTCTCTTGCTTTCCCGTCAGATAATTTAATCTTAAGTTTCTTTTTCTTTTCTTTAACATATTCTTCTTCTGGTTCTTTTACTTTCATTTTGGTTTCTTTTTTATCCAAAATAATAGGCTCTAAAGGTTCTCCATCCCATTCTTCATCATTAAATTTTTTATAAGCTTCAACAAAATCATAGATTGTAAAAAAGTACTTTTCATCGTAAGTTCGTGTCCCTCTCCCAATTATCTGTTTAAATTCAATCATAGAATTAATCGGTCTCATTAAAACAATATTTCTGATATTTTTAGCATCTATTCCGGTAGACAATTTTTGAGAAGTTGTGAGGATTGTTGGGATTATTTTTTCATTATCTTGAAATTCTTCTAGATATTCCTCTCCTTGTGCTCCATCATTTGCAGTAACTCTAACACAATAATTAGGTTCTTTACTCTTTTTGTGTTGATTTATTAAATCCCTTACTGCTGCGGCATGGTCTTGAGTAGCACAGAAAACAATTGTTTTTTCATTTTGGTTTATTTCGGACATAAAAACTCTAACTCTTTTATCTTCTCTTTCTTTTATTTCAATTATTTTGTTGAAATCTGCTTCTTCGTAAATCTTTCCCTCTTCAACTTCTCCTTCAACAATCTCATCATCTGAAGTATAAACATAATCATCCATTGTTGTTTTTATTCTTCTAACCTTGAATGGTGTTAAATATCCGTCATTAATGCCTTCTTTTAACGAGTAAACATAAAGAGGTTTTCCGAAATATTTGTAAGTGTCTGCGTTTTCTTTTCTTTTTGGTGTTGCTGTTAGACCTAATTGAAATGCAGGAGAAAAATATTCCATAATTGCTCTCCAATTTCCTTCATCATTCGCTCCACCCCTATGACATTCATCAATTATAATTAAATCAAAATAATCTTTTGGATATTGTCCAAAATAAGGAGTATTATCTTTTCCACTCATAAATGTTTGAAAGATTGTAAAAAATATGCTTCCATTTTTAGGAACTCTGCCATTCTTTTTTATTTCCTTTGGCTTTATTCGAACTAAAGCATCTTCTGGAAAAGAAGAAAAAGCATTGAAAGCCTGATTTGCTAAAACATTTCTATCTGTTAAGAAGAGTATTCTTGGTTGCCTTTTCCCATCTTTTATTAAATTCCAACGAGAATAAAATAATTTCCAAGCAATTTCAAAAGCAATAACTGTTTTACCCGTTCCAGTCGCAAGAGTTAAAAGCATTCTATTTTTATCTTCAGCAATAGAATCAAGAACGTTATTTATTGCAATTTCCTGATAAAATCGAGGTTCATATTTACCCCCTCTTTGAACGGCATTAAATTTCTCTTTCCATTCATCGTGCTTTGAAAATGTTTTTTTGTATAAATCATCGGGAGTTGGGAATGAATCAACAAGTTTTTCTTTTCCAGTCTTTAAATCTATTTGATAGATTTCTTTTCCGTTAGTTGAATATGCAGTTCCTAAATTTAATTTTAAAGCATATTCCTTTGCTTGCATAACTCCTTCAGAAACACTTAGGTCTTCACTTTTAGCTTCAATAACAGCTAGTTTTCTTCCCTTATATTCTAAAACATAATCAGCAGACTTAGGATTTCTTTTCCTTCCTTGTCCTTCAATCTTTCCCGGTGCAATAGGATATTCACAAATAACTTTTATATCTTGATTAGAAGTATCCCATCCGGCGTCAGCTAATTTTGGGTCAATTAAATCTTTTCTTGTTTGTGCTTCTTTTATATTTACCATATTATTTTGAATAATATTTTTGATTTGGATTTTTTGGTTTATCTGGGTCTGTCATAAATAACAATCCTTGTTTAATTAGTGGGATGAGTATTTCTTTTCTAAAATATTCCCTATCTTTTATATCTATATATTCTTGTATTTCTTCTCGTGTTTTAGGATTTTTACAAAACTCAATTATTCTTTTTATCCTTTCATCTTGCGGGGTAGCTTGCGGGGTAGCTTGCGGGGTAGATATCTTATCTAGCTTTATAATCATCTTAAAAATACCTTGTTCAATAAATTCAGGCTTAGATTCAGAATAAACACTTGCATACTTTGCTATATTCCTCACCCCAGAACCAAGTTCATCGGCATTTCCAATTTCTTTGAAAAATTTTGCTATTACTGGATTTTTTGGATAAGGAGAGAAGTCTTTTGGATTTATTGCTCCGTGTCCATTTGGTTTGTTTGCGTTTTCTGTAATCAATTTTTCTTTTTTTATAATCATCTTTGCTGGAAAAGGGCTTAAAAATTCCCTATGGATGAGAATGTTTGAAGCTATTTCTCTTAAAATTTTATCTCTTGCACTTATTCTTTGGTTTCCTTCAGTATAGAAAGGATCAGGAAGATGTTTCTGCCCAAAAGCAATAATTCTATCAAAACTTTCTATTAAATTTGTCCTTACATCATCCCTATCGTCATATCTATCAAGATTTATTTTTCTTAGAATTAAATCTGTTTTGTAATGGGGCAAGACAGAGAGTATTGTTTCATCTTTTCCAAAGAGCAATATTCCTGCAAGAGTTATTCCTTCTTCGTTTGTTTGATAATCTTTTGTATAAAGTTTTGCACTTTTTAGAAGTCCTATATTTGAAAGATTCTTCCAAGGATGATTTGAATTTTGATTAAGAGCCATTTGTCTTGCCTTGTCTATTAAATCTTTTCTTAAATCTGCAATCTTGCAGAATGGATAAACCTTATTTTCAGAATAAGCAGTTTGTTTATTTAAGTAAAGAGCACTAACTAAATTGTGATTGCTTGTAATATTCATATCTCCATCTTCATTTCTGTCAAATATTTTATTACTGCATCTATGAACTTGTGAACTTCTTGGAACGTAAATATACAAAATCTTTTCTTTATTAATTTCAACTTCTTCAATAGAAAGATAAACTGAAGGAGATATTTTTTCAGGATTATTTATTGCGTTTACAAAATCTTTTTTTATTTGTTCAATTTTTTCTTTATTAATTCCTTGAATATTACCTGAATTATCCACTCCTAAGAGTAATTCTCCGCCATTTCTATTCAAAAAAGCACAAATTGTATAATAAACTTCTTTAGTTAGTTCTTCCCTACATTCTTTAAACTCAACAGAAACTCCTTCTCCTTTTTTGATAAGTTCTCTTACCTTTCTTTTAACTATTTTCTCTTCCATTTTTTATTTATCCTTTAGTTAGTTCACCACTAAAAGCTTTTTGTAACATTGATTTTTTAAGTTCTTCAAGGTCTTTAAGTTTTTGCTTATAGATATTTTCAAGTTGTTTTACTTGTTCTGATAGAGCGTCGAGTTTTTGGACTATGGCGGTTTGGGCGGGGAGAGTTGGGATTTTTATTTTAAAATTACGCAAATAGCCCAAACCTACAAATTTTTGAGTTGTTCCTTTTGATTCTGAAAGCATTTTATTTATTACTGATTTTGAATCTAGAATATATTTTAAAAAATCACTATCTTGATTTTTTGAGACCTTGAATAAAGCAACATTTTTTATTGCAAAATTTGGCTCTTCCTTAACAACCACAGGGTTGCCAATAGTTCCAATCATAGCAAATAAAACATCTCCCTTATCTACATTACTTCTTGAATTAATCTTATCATAATCTTCTTTTGTAATCAAACTTATCTTTTGAAAGTCTAATTTTCCTTCTTTAAGATTTTTAGAAGTAACAAGCGGGAAACCTGTTTTTTGATATTTTGGAGAATCGTGAGTTCCATCCCTTACATCATAGTAATCTCCCAACTTCTTCTCTTCCCAGTCTTCCTCAGGATTTGAGAAAATTTCTTCCAAATAAGATTCAAATAATTCTTTTACATTTTTCAAATTCTTTTCTGCGTTTTCTTTAGATTTTGAGATTGAGTAAAATACTTCGTCTAGGATTTTTACTATGGCTTTTTGGATGGCTAGTGGGGGTATCGGAATAGGTAAATCTTGAAAGTGTCTTAATCTTAATGATTTAGCTGTTGCTCCTACTGCCACTCGCTCAAAATATTTATTAAAATGTATCAAATAATCATAAACATAACGTATATCTATTTCTTTATTAAAATTAAATAGCGCATAAGCTCTCTGATGTAAATCAAATTTACCCGAATAGAATTTTGGTAAAAATGTCTGTCCTTCTCCTGCGATAATTAT
>Ga0209542_10017519_pt1 | contig 11723 bp, 8 predicted proteins | sample RifCSPhighO2_01_FD_184028 | JGI IMG/M metagenome (GOLD analysis project Ga0209542, IMG submission 184028) | Soil microbial communities from Rifle, Colorado - Rifle CSP2_plank highO2_0.1 (SPAdes) (version 2) | ecosystem: Environmental > Terrestrial > Deep subsurface > Rock core/Sediment ...
GCCTATGCAAAACAAAGACGGAAGCCTCATCATAGTCTTCAACGGCGAAATCTACAATTATCAGGAAATAAAAGAGGAACTGCCAGAATACAAATTCACAAGCACGAGCGACACCGAAGTCATCCTCAACGCGTACGACAAATGGGGAACAGACGCCTTCAAAAAATTCAACGGAATGTGGGCATTCTGCATATATGACAAGAAAAAACAACAGCTCGTGCTAAGCCGCGACAGACTCGGAAAAAAACCACTATATTATCACTATGATGGAAAACGCATCATCTTCGCAAGCGAACTCAAATCAATACTCTGCCACACAATCAAAACACCGCTCAACAAAGAAGCCATCGACCTTTACCTGAGCATGGGTTTCATACCCAGCCCACACACCATATTCGAAACTATCACCAAACTCGAGCCGCGACACACGCTGATATTTGATTTGAAGAAAAAAACACTAATAAAAGAATGCTACTACGAGCTTCCAAAGTATAAACCCGAATACAATAAAAAAGCACTCATACAAGAAGGACGCTATCTTCTGCAGGACGCAACCCGCCTTCGAATGATAGCGGACGTCCCGGTAGGCGCATTCCTCTCAGGAGGCCTTGACAGCACATCAGTTGTAGCCAGCATGGCACAATACACAGAACTTAAAAACCTGCACACATTCTCAATAGGTTTTGAAGGAAAATACGATGAAACACCCTACATCGATATCGCGCACAAGTTCGTCAACACAAAACACCACCACGCATACTTCACCGAAGCGGATTATGAAGAACTTCTCTTCGCAGTGAACAAATTCTACGATGAACCGTTCGGAGACGACAGCCTCTTTCCAACGCTCAAACTCAGTGCGCTCGCGCGAAAACACGTAACAGTCTCGCTCAGCGGAGATGGAGGAGATGAAATATTCGGCGGCTATATGAACCACAAAATAGCAGCGCAACTGCAGGCACTCAAAATAATGCCGACATCCATGCGAAAGATTATTCACAGAATGATTCCCGACAAACCGTTGAATACGCTTGCCGGAAAAGTAAAAGAAGCATTCAAGCTAAGCTTGTGCAAACCCGAAGAATTCTGGGCGCAAATCGGAGGAGACCAGCTCTACAAACCCGAAGCATACACCAATTGGAGCACAAACAAACTCAAAGAAGTCCTTGAAATTTCCAACAACAATTTTGTAGAAGCTATCATCAAATACGACCTTTACTATCACACACTAGCTGACAACTTCCTAGTCAAAGTCGACCGCGCGAGCATGGCACACTCCCTTGAAATACGCTCGCCATATCTTGACCACCGATTCATAGAACTTTCCGCGCGCATACCAACCAAATGGAAAGTCAACCCATTCAATACAAAAATACTGCTGCGCGACATAATAAAACCATTCGTGCCGAAGGCAATCCTCAAACGCGGAAAACAAGGATTCACGCCACCGCTCGCAGAATGGCTAAAAAAGCCAAAATACAGAGCGCTCCTAAAAGAAGCTCTTGAAACGTTAAGCAACGGCACGCTTGACCAAAACTGGACAGCGTTCTACAGCAAAATCTTAGACGATGATATGTTTATATACGACAAACCGAAAATCCGGCTGTTGCTTCTTTATACCTGGCATAAGACGTGGAACGATAATTAAGAAATCTCAGCGATACTTAGGCCGCATAGAATTGCGCAGTTTCTGCTCTTCCTCATAACGTTCACGCGGAAGAACGGTCGCGGCATAAGGCCATCCTGAAGACCCGCTCTTGCCCTTATACCACATCTGCCCAGGATCAAGATTCCTCTTCAATCTTACATTCGAAAGCCTCGCAATCTGCTCGCCATTGAACGATTTGAGCAACGCACTCGTTTCAGGAGCCTTTGCATCCTCAAGCTCCTCGAAAATCGCGCGGAACGGAGTACCCCTATACGGCGCCATAATCGTAGCATCCATATGATTCTGCCTTGGACGTCCAGCAGCATCAATACCCTTCACTTCATTCCCCGCTATCCATCTGAGCATCTTGGTAGTATCCTGCAAATCACCCTCATTCTCAAAAGGATAAATCATGGTGAACCCATCGACAGCGACACCCAATCGATTCGCGATGCCGACCGCCTCATAGTGCTCCTCCACGAACTGTTTTTGACCATTACGCTTGTTTATCAAATCAAGAGTGAACTGCGAACCAGTCTCCAATCCAATTCCTACCCGCTCCCCTCCTGTCGCGACAAAAGGACCCAGCAAGTCTTCGCCAAATTTTTTCACGAGAAACGCGTGAGTGAACGCACGCCATGTCGAAAATCCAGTCTCCTTGACAAGCCGCGATAAATTCTCAACCTGCCTTGGATTCATCAAGCCAACATCATCAAATATCATGAGTCCGTATTTCTCATGACCCAAATCGCGATGAGCCTGCGCCATAGTCTCAAGATCGCGCCGCAACATCTCCTCAGAGAACGGACGCACGTTCTCATACGCAGACTCGCAGAAATTACACGAAAACGGGCATCCGAGCGCAGTTATTGTATGCCAGGCAGGAACGCCCCCGATACCGAAGTCATACCGCTGCATAAGCGCAAGCGGACGCGTGGGAGCCGGCAAATCTGTCAATTTCACCATCTTGTCGCTTAGCTCTACCGCTTTTTCTGCAGGTACGACCGCGCCAGTCACTATATCAAGCATCGGCTTCCAGCCATCCTGAGGAACGACAAAATCAAAGCGCACCCTATCATCAAGATTCAAAACTTCATCCCGATAATACCTCGCGTGAGAACCCCCTATAACCGTAGTCAAGCGAGGAAAATGTTCGTTCAAAAGCGCGCTGAGGCGATACGCATCAGGCGCCTGCGGAGTCATGACAGACAAACCAACGATATCGTAGCCTGCGAACAACTGCGGCTCGAACCCGATATCCTGCGAAGTGCCATCCGCCTTCAAATGTAGCATACGAAGCTGATCGAGGCGCTCTTCATCCAAACCAGCCTCCCGCTCTTTTCGAACAGTATCCGGCTCGTAAAGAACCAACAAATCAGAGTCTATACCGTTCTCTTTCAAAAAAGACTGCAAATAGTTAGGCCCAAGCTGAGAGTACACGAATTCCGCGCCAAGGAAACGGTCAGCAGGCTTCACAAGAAGCACACGAGGCTGTGTTTTTGGAAGAATCTTGGCCATCAAGCCTGCGTATGATGCGTGATATTTAAGAATTACGCATTTAATGCACATATTTGAAAAATATTAATCAAATAATCAGAAAGTAAAATTAGGCGCTATCTTTATAAATCCCTGTCTTGTCATTCAATAAAATGACTGGCCATTTGAAATTCAGCGTTGTAATCCCAACATACAACCGCGCGAAAATTGTCATCGAATGCATAAAATGCGTCGCAGTACAAAACTACCCTAAAGACTCATACGAAATAGTTGTGGTGAATGACGGAAGCAAAGACAACACAACAGAGCTCATTGAATCCTACTTGGGCGGAATCCCAAACCTGAAATTAGTCAATCAAACAAACAAAGGCCCTGCAGCCGCACGCAACACTGGATGGCAGAACGCGAAAAATGAAATAGTCGCGTTCACTGACGATGACTGCAGACCGGAGCCTGATTGGCTCTTGAAGCTCGCCCAATACTTCCACAAAGAACCTGACCTCATAGGAGTCGGCGGAATAATGTACACTCCTGAAGATGAGATAAAAATCATGACCCACCATTCGCTTCCCATCGATAGAGCGATAATAGAACAAGCTCCCTTCCCCGGCACGAACAACGTCGCATATAAGCGCAGCGCTTTGGAAAAAGTGAACGGGTTCGATGGAAACGTCCCTTATGTAAGCGCTGAAGACTTCGACCTTTACGTACGCATCATAAAACTTGGAAACGTAATCTACGATGTGAACCTTGCAATGCCACACATATCACGACCGATGACGTGGAAACAGGGAATGAACACATACAAAAATTTCTACTTGGGATTCAAAGCGTTCGAGAAAAAACACCCTGAAGAATTCAAGAAAATGTACCAACGCAAGACTTCACAGGGCTTATTTACAAAAGACTCAAACATACTCACAATTTTACGTAGAAGCATCAAATACTATTTTCCAGACATCCTAAATCCCGTGCTCGCGTTCAAAGTAGTCACACTTTACATCGCAACACGCATATACTTAGTTAGCTGCTGGTTCACACGCACCTAATTAAAAAAAATCCGAATAGCACTGCTCCATAAGCATACGCCCATGAGAAAACAACTGCACGCGTTTCTAAAAAAATCAGGATTGTCCAAAGCAACAGACCTATTCTATAACCCACTCTATAATCTGATAATGACTCCCATCAAGAGAAAAAGAATGATGACTTTCTACTCACAATTCATCAAAACAGGGGATTTATGCTTTGACATCGGAGCGAACGTAGGCAATCGCACGGAGATATTCGTAAAACTCGGAGCTAAAGTCATAGCTGTCGAACCGCAACCTGCCTGCGCATCACTTCTTCAAAAAAAGTTCTTATCAAACAAAAACGCAGTCATAGTCCCAAAAGCGATTGATTCGAAAATCGGAACAGCAGAACTATACATCAACCCGAACAAAGACGTATGGACAATGAGTTCAATGTCAAAAGAATTCATCGAGAAACAAAAACAAAGAGGCGCTGACCAATACGACTCAAAAATAGAAGTGGAAACAACAACAATGGATGAACTAGTAAAAGAATACGGAACCCCGAGATTTGTCAAAATAGACGTAGAAGGATTCGAAACGAACGTCCTTATGGGCCTTAACACGTCCCTTGCCGCACTCTCATTCGAATACACTCCCGCGATGATGCAGCACACCATAGAATGCATCCGCATAGTACAAAAATTGATGCCTGACGCCAAGTACAATTATTCAGAGATGGAGACATTCAAACTCAATCTTCCAGAATGGACTGATGCGGACCAACTTATGGAAATCCTAAAATCATTGCCGCAGGACTCAGTTGAAGGCGATGTATATGTCAAAGCCTAAAGTCTGTTTCATCCACAGAGGACTGCAGGATTACCGACTCGAGTTGTTCAATAAATTGCACGACAAGCTCAAAGCACACATAATCCTGACTTGGGGCGAAAACAAGAAAAAAATGCCCGACCTTTTCGAAAAAGCACGGTTCAAATCGACCGTGGTCAAAGAGATAAGGCCATTCCTTGCTTACTCCGAAGGATTCAGCCTTGAACTCATCACACACTTATGGAAGAAAAGATACGATGTAATCATCACCTCAGATCTCACGAGCTTCGCAACACACATAAGTTTCCTCATCGCCAAACTAACAGGAGCGAAATTCCTAATCTGGGACGAGCTATGGGAGTGGCCAAGAACTCTTGGCGCAAAGATAGCTTGGCCATACTGCAAACTCATCGCAAGACACTGCGATGGGTATTTGATGGCCGGAACCAAAGCTGCAGAATTCTATATTTCAATTGGTGCGAAAAAAGAGAAAGTCTTTATCGCGAACGATTCCGCAGTCGACATGAAAGGAAAAGCAAATCCTGGAAGAGTTCAGGAACTGCGCGCGAAACACAACCTTGAAGGCAAAAAAGTCGCGCTTTATTTGAGCAGGATAATCAAATACAAAGGACTCGACTATCTTATCAAGGCATTCAAGGAAGTAGAGCAAAAAGAACCGAACTCGTTCCTACTAATCGCAGGCCCGGACGTCGGCGGATTTGAAGAACACTGCAAAAAACTCGCAAAACAAATAGGACTTCAAAATTACGCATTCATCGGAAGAGTGCCGCACGAAGACGTAGCCAACTATTACTCGCTTTGCGACGTATTTGTACTGCCATCACGCTTTCTCTATGAAGACAACGTTACAAATGAAGCTTGGGGGCTTGTCGTCAACGAAGTAATGAGCACTTCAAAACCGGTGATTTCAACGACAGCAGTCGCTTCCGCTTTTGATCTGATTGAGAATGGCGTCAACGGATACCGTGTAAAAGAACAAAGCAGCAAGGAACTTGCAGACGCAATCCTCAAGACCCTGCCCAAATCAGAAGAACTTGGAAACGCCGCGCGAAAACGATTCGAAGAATGGAATAACTACACAAAACAAACGCGCGCATTCGTTGCCGCAATACAAAAAGCCAAATAGACCTTCACAACATTTATTAACGCGCTTCACGAAATATAACCCATGAACCTTCGCTCCACAATCCTGAACAGCCTCGGAATATTCATCCTAACAATCATCGGAGGATTGTGCGGCTACCTATTCAGGATAATACTCGCGCGCAATATGAGCGTCGCAGAATACGGACTCTTCTACGCGATGTTCAGCTTCCTCGCATTTGGCGCAGTATTCATCGATATAGGAATCACGCAAAGCTGTGCGAAAAGAATAGTGGAGCTTGGAATAAAAAAAGAGCACAACCGAATAAGAAACCTATTATTCACATCAACCGCCCTGCAATTCCTCACCTCATTCACCCTTTCTATAATCTTCCTTGCTTTTTTCGAGCCGCTGGCAGCCAGATTCTTTCCTACTGAAAATAAAACGCTGTTAATACTGCTGCTAATCTGGTTCGTGACGCTTCCAACGACAATGCTTTTACAAGCGCTATTCCTTGGAACCAAAAACGTAAAGACTTACTCTGCAATCGACCCGATAAAAACAATAATGGCTGCGCTATTGGCCGCGACATTCTTTTGGATTGGACTAAGTTCAGCGCCATTTATCGCATACGCCCTGATGAACCTGCTGGCGTTAATAATATTCGCCCCCCTTGCGTACAGAGCGGCGCCATATCTCAAAGGAGCGCTTCAATTCGATTTGCCCGCGTTCAAAGAAGTCTTCACCTATGGAATCTTCCTCACATTCTCCAATCTTGCATGGGCAATCATCACATACACCGACACCATAATGATAACCGCATTCAAAGGCGCAGAACAAGTCGGATACTACCAAATCGCGATGCCACTATCCAATACACTGCTCTACATAATGACAGCGCTAAACATCGTGGCGTACCCGCTTTTCACACACCTCAACGCTGAGCGCGAATCGCAAAGAATAAAGCAAGGAATCACTCTGCTTTACAACTACCTATTCGTCGCGATGATACCGCTCGCGCTCGTGATGTTCAGCTACCCTGAAATCGTCATAACCTTGCTTTTCGGAAGCTCATTCACACCAGCAGCCGATGCCTTACGAATCCTTTCAATAGGCGCAGTGTTCTTTAGCCTTAGCAGCTTCAACTGCAACCTTCTATCCGCAACAGGACATGCGAAAAAAGTAGCATATATGTCTTTTCTGACTGCCGCGATAAATGTGGCTGCAAACTTTATGCTAATCCCCCGGTTCGGATTTGTTGGAGCAGCATACGCCACGCTCATGAGCTTCATGACTCTGCTGCTAATAAGCACATATCAAACCACCAAAACGCATCCTGTTAAAATCCCATACCTAAGATGGTCCCTGAACTTCGCAATAGGATTTGCCGTGCTTCGAATAATCGGACTGCTAAAAGAAGGAATAGAACTCAACCAATACCTTGAAGCTTCACTCATACTCATCATCATCGCTCCAATCTACATCGCGCTGCTATTTTTGCTTCGGGTGCTCACAATACAAGAAATCAAAACACTATTGGCGACAATCATTTCTTCGAAATAAGATAGTTGCCGAGCAAAAGATGGCGAAGGCCTGACTGATCGAAGGTCTCTTTAACAGCATCCCTTGGCGAACACACAACGGGCTTTCCATGAAGGTTGAAACTCGTATTGAGAACGCCTCCGATGCCGGTTAGTCCCTCAAACTCTTTTATTATATCATAATATTTCTCATTCCAAGAACGCTCGACAAGCTGAGGACGAACAGTGTAATCCGCCTGGTGCATCGCGGCGCGCAGCTCCTTTCTCGCAAGATCTGTGCTCTTGAACGCCATAATCATATATGGCGCGTCAAGCTTCTTTGGATTCACGATATAATCATCAGCTCGCTCCTTGAGAATACTAGGAGCGAACGGCATCCAGAAATCACGCATCTTAATCTGCTCATTAATCTGCCAGACATAACGCAAGTCAGAAGGGTTCGCCAGAATCGCGCGATTGCCCAAACTTCGAGCGCCGAACTCCATACGACCTGCACACCTAGCGACTATCTCACCCTTCGCCAAAAGCTCAGCTACCATCCTCGCGTCAGACTCTTTCACATCATACTTCTTTGAAAGATTGTTCTTCTTAATGTAAGATTCAGCGTCCTCATCAAATGACGGGCCAAGATACAAATCTGTGACGCGCTGCAGGTTCGCTTTACGCCCCTGCTCACCGCACAGACCAAGGTAAGTGTAATACGCTGCGCCGATAGGATTACTCTCATCGCCACAGCTTGGAAAAACGTGAAGGTTCTCAACTTCAGGCAAATCAGCAAGAGCCATGTTCATCTTTACATTCATGAACACACCCCCGCCTGCGTAGACATTGGATTGTTTCGTCTTTTTGATTGCGTTCACAACCCATTTTGAAACCAGCGCCTCAGTCATATGCTGCAATGCACCCGCGACATTATCAAAACGCTCACCCACCGCTTTTTGCGCGAGCCATTTATCAAAACGGTTCATCGGGAATGCGCTTTTGAACGTAAGAGGGTTCTTCTCATCTAGCCAAAGAACGTCTTTGAAAACCCTGTCGTGAGTCTTCATAAAATACTTCTGCTCCTTTGTCGCAGCATAAGGCGCAAGGCCCATCACCTTGTATTCGTGCTCAAGCGGAGTCATACCCAAAAACTTAGTCGTCATAGAATACGCATACCCGACAGAGTAGTGGCGCCAGGTCGAAGCGAGCTTATCAATCTTGAAATCCTGAGCGACATTCACAGTGCTGCAGGAATCGTCACCCTCGCCATCGAGCGTCAAAATAAGAGATTTGGAACGCTTATCATTCTGACCGTAATAAGCGCTGTAAGCGTGGCAAGTATGGTGGTCGACAAAACGAACTTTATCCGCTGTAACGTGCAGAGTTCTTTTAAGCAGGTCAAGAAGCGCCTGCCTTCCCTTAGCGCGCGACGGCCGGTCTATAATGAAATCCTTAACCGCAAACAAAGGACGATAATAACTGCCCAACGCGTACTCAATATTCCCATACGCCTTAGCAAGAAGCGATTGTCTTGCGTGCCCGCCCTGAATTATCGGCGGAGCCAATATCTTCTCACCGCACACCGCAACAGCGCCAAGATCAGAAACGCCGATCTTCGCAAAATCAAGAAGCCAGCGAATGGCAGTAACAGGAAACTCAGAAGAATTCTTCACGCGCGTGAACCGCTCCTCGCTCACAACCCCAACTATCTTACCATCAATCAAAAGCCCAGCAGTCGCATTATGACCTGTCTGAATCGATAGGACGCAAATTCGCTTCATCAAAACGCCCCCAGCGAAATATCCTTAAAACTCTTTCCTTTCACAAACATATCGTGCCAAATGTGGAAGCAAATAAGTCCAAACACAAGCGAAAACACATCATCCCCTCGTTTAAGACGCGCCAGAACTTTTTGAAGATAAGGCCCATCAAAAAGGCCAGTCTCTGGCAGCTCAACAGAAAACGCTCGCTCCACAAACGGCAAATATTTCGTTTGCAAAAGCTCGCCCCATTTGATATTGTAGCCAAAGCCCATCTTTTTTCCATAAAGAATATCGCTTGGAAGAATCCCTTCCAAGGATTTTCTCATCAAATACTTATTGCCGAGCTTATCGAACACTGAGCGGACTTTGTATCTCACCGGAAGCCTTGCCGCGAACTCTACAAGCTTATGGTCAAGGAACGGAGCCCTCGTCTCAAGACCGTGCGCCATTCCAGTCGCATCAGCGATGATAGTTACCGAATGAGCGTTTTCTATGAAAAGCCCAGCGTGATAGAAACGCTCAATCAAATCAGGAGAATCACACTGCGCGGTCACTTTATCAAGCAATTCGCCAGCGTCAAATAAACTTAATGCTGAACGCGCAGATTCTGAATAAATCGGAAGAAGCCTTTTTCCAAGATAACGATAGATGCTGCCTTTTTGCCTTGAAGCAGGAGATGAAAGCGCTAAAAGACCCAATTTCACCGATAAAAACCGCTTGGGAACCAAATGGAAAAGAAGACGAGCCAGCGACCTTGGCAAAACTTTCTCCAACTTCGACATCGCAAGAAGACCATTGCTTCCATCATACCCATAGAACAACTCATCAGCGCCATTGCCAGCGAGCGCGACCTTGAAATCCTTCACAATCTCCTCGCTCAAAACAAACGAGTAAAGCGCAGGCATAAGATTATACGGCTCACCATATCGATAAATAAGCTCAGGCAAACGCTCAATAGATTCGGAGTCGAAGATAATTTCTTTATTCTTGGTCTTGAATAACTTTGAAATCCTACGCGCTCTCACAAGCTCAGGGTCGTCCCTGTTGAAACCGATCGAAAAAGTGCTCAGGTTACGATTTTTCATCAACGCGACAATCGCGCTAGAATCAACACCCCCTGAAAGAAACGCCGAAACAGGAACGTCGCTCACCTCGCGCAAATTGACGCACTCTTTTGCCAGCGCGCGGAACTCATCGATCCAAGCCCGCTCGCTCTTGCGCTCCTTTTTGTAAGAGAAAGACCAATAACGCTTTATGCGAACACCCGAACTATCCACGATCATATAATGCGCAGGAGGAAGCTTGCTCACGCCCTTAATTATAGAAAAAGGCTCGGGAACATGGTGAAAATTGTACAACAAATACATATGAAGCGCTCGCTCATCGACTTCGCGCTTAATGCCTGAAGCTTCAAGAATCGCCGCAAGCCCTGAAGCGAAATAAAATGAATTTCCCACATTAGCGTAATAAAGAGGTTTTTCTCCTAACCTGTCCCTTGCGATGAAAAGACGCTTCTTCTTCTCATCCCAAATAGCGAACGCGAACATGCCGCGGAACAAGTCAAGACATTTCTCACCATACTCTTGATATGCGTACAAAATGGCCTCAGTATCTGACGTTCCCTTGAACTTGTAGCCTAACTTCTTAAGCGTTGGAACGAACTCTTTGTAATTATAAATCTCGCCATTAAAAGTTATAACAAGAGAACCATCAGCTGAACGCATAGGCTGCCTGCCGGTAGGCGATAGGTCAAGAATCGCAAGACGCCTATGTCCAAGAGCCACCTTCTTGTCTTTTGAAACAAAAACACCAGAACCATCAGGACCCCTGTGAGCCTGAACAGTGTTCATAGCGACAACTTTGGACCTATCAACACCGCTAGGACTATAGACCCCGCAAATACCGCACATACACACGCGTTCAGAAATGCACATTTAAAAAGGTTCCCCCTGAAAATAAAACGGCAAAATACCGTTTGAGCTTTAGCATACCATATAGAGCTATACATTTAAAAACCCCGACAGAAGAACACCACACAATGGACCCGCAAATAACAGTCATAGTTCCCTGTTACAACGAAGAGAAATCCGTTGACAAGACAATCGCAGATCTCAAAAAAACTCTCTTAACGCTGGGCAAAACATATGAAATAATATTTGTGAACGACTGCTCCAAAGACAAGACCGCAGACAAAATAGCGGAACATAAAGATGTGATTCTTTTATCCCATAAAATAAAGTTACTTGTGCGCCTCGCCTATCCCACCGCTTCGCTCCGCAGCAAGCTGCGGGGTATTAGGCGAGGCGAATTCATAAAGTGTTAATTGGCTTACGTCCCTACCTT
>Ga0209542_10017525_pt1 | contig 11721 bp, 10 predicted proteins | sample RifCSPhighO2_01_FD_184028 | JGI IMG/M metagenome (GOLD analysis project Ga0209542, IMG submission 184028) | Soil microbial communities from Rifle, Colorado - Rifle CSP2_plank highO2_0.1 (SPAdes) (version 2) | ecosystem: Environmental > Terrestrial > Deep subsurface > Rock core/Sediment ...
TGCAAGCGATCGACCCGCTCAAACGCTTCCTCCAGCGCCTCAGAAATTCTGGTGAAGCTGTGACTGCGGTGTTCGCGCGACACCGCAAACAGGAGGCGCTCCGCTTCGTCGATCGTCTGCGCGATATCGGCTTCTTCGCCAAAGCCCAGTTCACTAATCGAGGCTGCGGCGGAGATAATGCGCCGCAGCGTGGCGTACTTTTGGACAATATGGGCATAGTGGACCACGCTGCCCGCGGTGGGCACGACAGTAGCCAGGTGGGTAACTGCCACCTCTGAGCCCACAGCCGTCAGCTGCTTTTTTTCTTTCAGGCGCGCACTTAAAGAAATAACGTCGATCGGCTGGCCTTTCTCGAATAATTCCAGACAGCACGTATAAATTCGCCGATGCGCATCTTTGTAAAAATCATCGGGCGTTAAAACATCGGCCACCTTACCGATCGCCTCACTGTCGATAAGTAAGCTGCCCAACACCGATTCTTCCGCCTCATAGCTATGAGGCGGGACTCGCGTTCTCACGCTTCCGATACCCCTAGGCATACAACAGAGTTGAGTATACCTGCTGCTGCCACCGACCGCACGTGGAAAAGCTGTGGATTTATGCAGGCACCAGCCGCGGTCCTGAGGGCGTATCCTCCACGCGCCAGCCAGCCTCCTCAATGCGCGCGCGTATGGCATCGGCTTCAGCAAAGTCGCCCCGCGCTCGCGCCGCCTCGCGCTCCTGCGCCAGCCCCTGCACCTCTTCGGGGGCGGCAGCGTGCTCAGCCGCCAAGTGCTCGAGTACTCCCAGAACGCTATCAATTCGCTGCAGGGTTGCCCAGGCTTCTCCTGCCTCACGGGAGCTGAGACCAGCCGACAGCTTGGTATTAAGCTCGTGTGCGTATTCTAAAACAGTCGCCAGCGCCACGGGCGTGTTAAGGTCATCGGCCAAGGCTGCGGCGAAACGTTGAACAACACCACCTTGCTCCCGAACCCCCCCTAGCCCCCCCTTATCAAGGGGGGCATTTAGTTGTGCTGCTGATGGATCAACATCTTTGATCGAAGACGTGTTGCTTAGTACTCCCCCTGCTCCGCCAGCTGGCGGAGGGGAGTTAGAGGGGGTTTGTGGCATGGTCGGATAGGCTTCCTGCAACCGCCTCACCAAACTTTTCAGCGTCTCCAGGTTCGCGGCTGCTTGATCCATTGCTTCCCAAGAGAACTCCATCGGCGAGCGATAGTGGCTGCCAAACGCGAGTAGGCGAAATGCCAGCGGCGAATAGCCGTGTTCGCGCAGCGTGTCCACCGTCAGCTGCTTACCCTCGCGCTTAGCCAATTTCGCGCCCGCCATCTGCAGCATGCCGTTGTGCAGCCAAAAGCGAGCGAACGCCTCCCCGGTTGCTCCCTCGGCCTGGGCGATCTCGTTCTCGTGATGGGGAAACTTCAAGTCCTCTCCGCCGGTGTGAATATCGATCGGGGAGCTAAGGTACGCCATGGCCATGGCCGAACACTCGATGTGCCAGCCCGGGTACCCGCGCCCCCACGGCGAATCCCATTGCTGCAGGTGCGTGGCGTCAGCTATTTTCCAGAGAGCGAAATCTGCCGGGTGCCGCTTGTCTTCGCGGACATCAACGCGGGCGCCTGTGGCGAGGCTTTGCAGCGTATTGCCAGATAGCTGGCCATAGGCAGGGAACGACGTCACGTCAAAATACACGCCGCTCGCCGTTTGGTAAGCATGCCCGCGCGCAATCAGACGCGCGATCAACTCCTGCATTTCAGGAATATGATCTGTCGCACGCGGGTACTCATTTGATCGTGCTATGGCCAGCGCGGCCAAGTCGCTAAAAAATTGCTCGGTCACCCGCTCGGCGATCACCTGCGGAGTAAGGTGCTGCTGCCGAGCTTCTCGCTCAAGTTTGTCCTCACCCGCATCGAGGTCATCGGCTGTCAAGTGCCCGACGTCGGTAATATTCGTTATTTCCTGAACAGTGTAGCCGAAAAACTCAAGCGAGCGATGCAGAAAATCGGCAAACAGAAAACGGCGCATATTCCCGAGGTGCGGCCGCTTGTAGACCGTTGGTCCGCAGTGATACACCCGCACGAGATCCGGCCGCTGTGACGCAAAAGATTCTTTGGTTCGCGTCAGCGAGTTGTACAGTGCAAGCACGCCCCTAGAGCACCCGCCGGCGCCGCAGATGCAAGAGAATAAACAAAAGCAGCACCACTAATAAACTGAGCACGCTCCAAAAAGCAACCGCGTCGAGCCTTCTCCCCTCCCCATGAAAAGGATCAAACGGTGCCACAAAAATCCAAATCGGAATAATCACAATCGAGTAAATGGTCAGCATACGCAGGAGCTGATTTTCCTTATACTGCAGCAACGTAAAATTCGTTTTAGCTAACTCTTTCACTGACTCCAACATGCCTTCCAGCGTCTCCCAGATTTTCTCCGGCGCAGCTCCCACGCGCCGCCATAAGGCGGCAATCGGCGGCGTCACCAGCTCGTGCCGCGGCAGATGGCTCAAAAGATGACGCTGCGGCCGGATAATTTTACGGAAATCCATTACATCGCGGGTCAACACTGAAATTTCTTCAACCATTTTGCGCTCGTTGCCCTGAAAAACCGCGTCTTCAGCGATGTCAATATGCTTTGCCAGGCGCTCCAGCTTACGCCAGGCGCCGTCGTAGAGGCTGTGAGTAATGTGCAGGGCCAGCGTCAGGGGGCCGTCGGCAAAATACTCCTCCTGACGAGCGGATGACTCAACAAACGATTGTCGGATTCGATCGAGCGCAACGATGGGATCATAATGCAGGCTCAACACCTGGCGCGAGCGGACCACGAAAAATAACGACGCCCCGGTGGTAATCCGCACCGCGCGATCAAAGACAGGAATCGAGACCATGATGAGAATGTAATCCGGCCGCACGGTCACCTCGGGTCGGTGGCGGGGTGATGCTAAAAACTCAGCGTCGGCTGGCTCCACCTGCGCGCTGCGGACAAATTCAGCCAGCTCTTCGGGGGTAGGGGATTGCACCGCCAGCCAGTGCAAGTCTTTTGAGTTCAGTTCATGCTTCATGATATGCTCAAAGCGTAAGTTCCTAAAGAAGTATACGACAGCTGCATGAAAATACCTACTCGACTGATGGTGCTGGCCTTACCCCTGCTGGTCATGGGCCCCTTGCAGCTGACCGGCTGCGTGCGGCGCGGAGTTGAAGTCCCACCCCCGGGCGGAATCTATCGCTCCACCAGTGCAGGCGCCGAATATCAGCAGGCAGTGACCCTCCTCGACCAGGCGGGTGAGGTGATCGGCAATATTGCCACGCTCTCCGTGCGTCGCTTGTATCGTACAGATAACCCCAGCGTGATCTACGCAATCGCGGGCGGCCAGGGCATTTTTTTCTCCAACGATAGTGGCCAGCGCTGGCAACAGCTTGAACATCCGCTAGCTGCTGCAACCAGCCTCACGCGACTGGCGAACGGCATTCTGTTAGTTTCGGGCACCAACACTGATGGCGAAGGAATCGTTGTGCGCAGCCTCGATAATGGCGAATCATGGGAAGAGGTGCTCACGATTCCGGCGCTGCATCGCCAGAAGCGACAACTGTTTGAAATCATTAAACCGCCCTCACCCCCCCCTATTTATGTGGCCGACGTCGTGCGTGATCCGTTTCAACTTGAACGAGTGTATGCCACCACCAGCACCGGGGAAGTGCTGCTCGGGGAGCAATTTGGCAAAACCTGGCGCAATCTCTTTCGAGTCACCGCAGCCGAGCGTGACCCGCTGACCAATCAGCTCATTGCCTCTATTCAATCAGTCGTACCCTCGCCGCATACCGCCGATGAGCTGCTGCTGGTAACGACGAGCAGCGAACTCGTGCGTCTGCGAGCTGAGGGGATTGAGCGACTGGAGCTGCCCGACAGCGGGCGCATTGTCGACGTCACGTACGTAGACCAAGCCCCCGATTCGATTTTTGTTGCCACAACCAGCGGCGCACTCATCTCCCGCGATCGGGGGGTTACGTGGCAGGAGCTCAATTTGCCCATTAGCAACGCGGCTCCCCTGAGGAGTATGGTGGTGCGGGTCAGCCCCAGTAACGCCACCCGACTCCTAATTGCTATCGATGGCATTATCTATCGTTCCGAAGATGGCGGCGAAACATTCGTGACGCACTCCCTGGGGTTGCCGAACCATATTATTACCGACATCAGCATTGATCCCGCCAATGCGGCGAATGTCTTGCTGGCCACGACGCCCGTGCAAACATAAAGCTGCTCTTGACACCGCACCGCGCGAGCGGTAGCCTAGCCATTAGCACTCGAAGCCTGAGAGTGCTAATCTACTATTCAGAGCATGAACCAACGCGAATCACATATTTTACAAGAGCTGGTCGAATGGCATATCGAACACGGTCTGCCGGTCGCCAGCCAAACATTAGCCGGCCAGGTATCACTGCGCATGAGCCCGGCCACGATCCGCAATATTCTGCAGGCCCTCGACCGCGCCGGGTACATTGAGCAACCGCACACCTCCGCTGGCCGGGTACCAACCGATAAGGGATATCGTTACTATGTTAATCATCTGCTGGCCTCCCCCCGGCGCTTGCAGGCACGCGAGCAAGCGCAAATTCAAGCTTCACTCCACGCGGGTGATCAGGCCTCGGCGCTATCCGTGTCCCTCGCTCGGCTGCTGGCGCGCCTCTCACACACCGTTGTCGTCAGCGTGACGTTCCCCAGTGATATTCGATTCGTGGGCTTAAGCGACCTGTTGTCTAATTTAGCGGCCGATGAGTTTGACATCGCGCGCGAGCTCTCGCGGCTGGTGGATATGGTTAATGAAGAAGCGCCGCGAGTTGCTGCCTCCCTTCCCGACGACGTGGCAGTGTACATTGGCGCCGAGAATCCCTGGTTTAATGCCCAGTACACCAGTGTCGTTGTCAGAAAAACAGTGCCCGACCAACCGGACAGTGCGGTGCTGATCTTAGCCGGCCCGAAGCGCATGGCGTATCATCGGAACGTCGCTTTAGTCGATTACGTCGCCGAACTCTTTGAGGAACAACTATGATTTACGCGAGCACCATTCATGCTGCTCCCTCGCGCGCCGCGCAAGAATACTTGGCTGGCTGGCAGCGCGCACGTGCCGAGCTTGATAATTTTCGCAAGCGCATGCAGGAGCAGCAGAACATCCAGCACGCGCGGCGCAGTAAAGAAATCTTGTCATCTTTCCTCCCGCTGGCCGACAATTTCCAAGCCATGACCGCGCATCTACCCGATGACTTGCAGCACCATGCCTGGGCGGAGGGAGTACTCCACATTGCCCGCCAGTTTGAGCAGCTGCTCCGTGAGCTAGGCCTCACCACCATTATCGGGATTAATCAGCCGTTTGACCCCCGGCAGCACGAGGCGGTGAAAACAGTCAAGCAACGTGCGGTGCCAAGCGGTCAGGTGCTGGAAATAATTCAGCCGGGGTATGCCTGGCACGACGAAGTAATTCGTCCGGCTAAAGTAAAAGTGGCCGCTTAATTCTTAATTTATCATTCTACATTCTTACTATGAAAATTATCGGCATTGATCTGGGCACAACCAATTCTGCTTTTGCCCACGTCGAGGGCGGCAAGCCCGTTATTATTGAAAACAGCGAAGGCAGCCGCACGACACCATCGGTTGCGGCCGTCAACAAAAATAACGAACGCGTCGTTGGCGTGCTGGCCAAACGCCAAGCCGTGGTTAACCCCGCCAACACTATTTTCTCAGCCAAGCGGTTAATTGGCCGGCGCTTCAATGATCCCGAGGTACAAAAAGACAAGGCGTTGCTGCCGTACGACATCCGTGCCGGCGCCGATGGCGGGGTGGAAATAAAATTTGGTGAAAAATACTTACGCCCGGCCGAAATTTCCGCCATAATTCTGCAAAAAATTAAAGCCGATGCCGAAAGTAAGCTCGGGGGCCCGGTTACCGATGCCGTTATTACCGTGCCAGCCTACTTCGACGATGCGCAGCGCAAAGCCACCAAAGACGCCGGCACGATAGCCGGGTTTAACGTGCGCCGGATTATTAACGAACCAACTGCGGCTGCCTTAGCCTATGGCTTGGATAAGAAAAAAGAAGAAAAAGTTGTGGTCTACGATTTTGGTGGCGGTACGTTTGATATTTCAATTCTCGACATTACGCCCGACACCATTGAAGTGATTGCCACCCACGGCGATACGCACTTGGGCGGCGATGATTTTGATCAGCGTATTATCGATTGGATTGTCAAAGAGTTTAAGGCCCAGCAAGGGATTGATCTGGCCGGGGATCAGATAGCGCTCCAGCGACTAAAAGAAGCAGCCGAAAAAGCCAAGCTCGAGTTATCCAGCGCTACCAATACGGAAATTAATCAGCCGTTCATCACCACGGACAGCACCGGCCCCAAGCACCTTGTCCTCACGCTCACCCGAGCAAAACTAGAAGAATTAGTCGGGGAGTACATCGACCGCTCCATTACCCTCACGCGCGAAGCGCTCAGCGAAGCTAAGCTATCTCACCATGACATTCAGGAAGTCATTCTCGTTGGCGGGCAGACCCGTATGCCGAAAATCGTCGCCGCCGTGGCCGACCTCTTCGGCAAAAAGCCGCACCAGGGGATTAACCCAGACGAAGTCGTCGCGCTCGGCGCCGCCACGCAAGGGGGTATTCTGCAAGGTGATGTGAAAGATGTGCTACTGCTCGACGTGACGCCGCTCACGCTCGGACTCGAGACGCTCGGGGGAGTGCGCACGCCGCTGATCGAAAAAAATACGACGGTCCCCACGAAAAAATCGCAAGTGTTTTCAACCGCAGCCGATAATCAGCCGCAAGTCGAAATTCATGTCTTGCAGGGCGAGCGCGAGCTCGCCGCCGACAACAAGTCGCTCGGCCGCTTCGTGCTCGCGGGCATCCCCGCTGCGCCGCGCGGCGTGCCGCAAATCGAAGTCACGTTCGATCTCGACGCCAACGGTATTCTGAACGTCTCCGCGAAAGATAAAGCAACAAACAAAGAGCAAAGCATTCGCATTGAGGGCTCCTCGGGCCTTTCGCCTGAAGAAATTGAACGCATGAAGCAGGAGGCAGCCGATCACGCTGCCGAAGATAAGCAAAAGAAAGAGCTCATCGAAACAAAGAACCAGGCCGAGCAGCTGCTATACACCGCCGAAAAGACAATCGCCGAGCGCGGCAGCAAGCTGGAGGCTGCCACCAAGCAATCCGTTGAAGAAAAAATAGCTTCGCTTAAGAAAGCAGCCTCGGCCAGCGACGCCGCACAGATAACTCAAGCGATGAGTGCTCTCAGTGCAGCGCTGCAGCAGTTGCCACAGCAGCCAGCTCCTGAGCCAGCTGCTGCCGACGCACCGGCGGGAGAGACGGTGGTGGAGGGCCAGGCCGAAGCCAAGCAGCCGGAGAATAACTAAAAACGAGTGCCGCGTCGCGTAGTAAAAGAACTAATTCTCAGTGCCCTGGCGCTACTGCTGAGCGCCGCGCTCTGGTGGACGATTGCCAGCGCCGCAGCGACAACGAACTTCCAGCTCACGCCCATCATTATTGGCGTAGGGCTCCTGTGGATCACCGCCTGGGCCATTGCGCTGGCGTTTGTGCGCTATCTCATCCTGGCCAGCTTCATTGCCGGTGCCATGGTGCTGCTTGTCCTCCTGGGCGGCGGAGCAATTGGCGCGGTGGGTGCCGCCGTGATTCTGGCTGGCTTCTTGCCCTCGATTAGCTGGCGACTACGCCTCGAGTTGGCCGCCCGCAAGCGGTATCAAACCATGGCTGTCTTTGCTGGCTCCCTGCGCTGGCTAGTAATGTGCCTGCTTATTGCAGTAGCCGGCTTAACATTTTCTGCCGTGGCTGGCAGCTTGAGTACCACGACGGTACTTATTCCACCCACGGTCATCGAAAGAATAGTCAGCGCCGCACCGAACGCAACTGAGATACCTGCCGCCGAGATCGGCACCATTGCCACCACCATCGCTACCACGCTGAATCAGTATCTTACGTCGACGATCCACCAAAATCCGCTGCTCGCGGCGCTAACAGCGATCCTTACCCTGCTCTTCGTCTCGCGGCTACTCGTGCAGCTGCTCGTCTGGCCGGCGCTGACCCTGCTCGGGCTCGCCATATTCCTGGGTCGCCAGGCGGGATTTTTCTCCCTGCAGCAGGAGGAAGAGGTGACCGAGCGCCTGATACTCTAGGCTATGGCGCAGGATCACTACGCGGTGTTGGGCGTCGAGCGCACCAGCTCGCCGGAAGAAATTAAGCGCGCGTATCGGCGTTTAGCGCATCAGCATCATCCCGATAAAGCCGGCGGCGACGAAGAAAAATTTAAACAAATCAACAATGCGTATCAAATCTTGTCGGATCCGCAGAAGCGAGCCCAGTATGATCAATTTGGTCAGACGTTTGAGGGCGGCGCCGGAGCCGGCAACCCGTTCGGGGTTGAGTTTGATCTGGGCGATATTTTTTCTCAATTTTTTGGCGGCCAGCAAGCTCAGCCCCCGCGCCAGCGTCCCGGGCAAGACATTGCGGTTGACCTCGCCATCGATTTTCTTGAATCCGCGCGCGGCCTTAAGCGCGACATCGCACCGCACCTGTACCAAACGTGTTCTCGCTGCCATGGTAATACCGCAGAACCAGGCACGCCAATTAAAACCTGCGCTACCTGTCAGGGGCGGGGCACCGTCACCACGACGCAACGCAGCATGTTGGGCATGTTTCGCAGTGAATCGATCTGCCCGACCTGCACTGGCGAGGGCAAAATAGCTGAAACACCGTGTCGCCAGTGCCGGGGTACGGGGCGCGAACAGAAAAATCGCCCGCTGACGATTACTATTCCAGCCGGTATAGCCGATGGCCAATCAATTCGCCTGACCGGCCAGGGTGAAGCAGGTCCTCGCGGCGGACCAGCGGGGAATCTCTACGTGAATATTCACGTTGAAAGCCATCCCACCCTCCACCGCGAGCAAAACAACGTCGTCTCCGAGGTGACCGTGCCATTTGTCGATGCCGCGCTGGGCACAGAACTCACCATCGATACGTTAGAAGGAAAAAAAACAGTGCCTGTTCCTGCTGGTACGCAGCCGGGGGAAGTTCTCACGCTCCCGCGCCTCGGCTTCCCGGCCCTGCAGGGCAGCGCCCGCGGCGACCATCGAGTGACCGTGCGCGTGAGCGTCCCGCGCCGGCTCAGCCGACAGCAGAAAAAGCTGTTACAAGAGTTTAAGAAAAACCCCCGGCGGGGGCTTTTCTCCTGACCCCAAATTATTCTATTGCTCCTTAACTTTCGTCGCCACAAACTTACTCTCGTCTTCCATCTGCCCCTCAATCACCACCGTCTGCTGCGACGCCGTCACCTCTTCCGCCAACTTCGACTTGCCCAAGGCCGTGAAATCAGTTAAGCCGTTGTAATTCACCAGCACATCGACATCCTTAAACTGTGACTCTTTAAATTTCTTCTCTGGCTTAATTCCAGTCATAATCAGCTTACTAACCGTCACCGTCAGATTACCCGCGTCTTTCTTCCCCGTATCCAGCTTATTACCCTGCAACGTACCCGTCATCGTGAAGTAGCGATAATTCTCCACAATCCAACTGGCCGTTACCCGACAATCAGAACTGATCGTTCCTTTAAAAACAACTTCTTTACCTGGGGTGGGATTGCTAGCCACACGCACCTGCTTCAATACACCTTTCTTATTCTGCCATTGATATTTCTTCGCGCTGCCCAAATTCACGTCGCAGACCAACCCCCGCCATTTAGTCTTGTCTGCCGCGGTCGTAATTTGAGCGTAAGACACACTTACCGTGCTTGAACTGCCACCCGGCTGGACAATGCCGCGGATAACGACCGTCTCGCCGGCCTCGCTGCTAAAGCTAAGCAACGCTATCACCAGCACCAAGACTAGCGCTGTACCTGCCCCCGCTGCCATTACTTTATTCATAATGATTTTTTTATTTTTTAAGGACTTGTGGAAAAACCTGCTATTCAGTATACCATATTATTCAAGAGCAAGAATACTACTATAATCAATACACGCGCCCGTAGCTCAATTGGTAGAGCAGTGGCCTTTTAAGCCAACGGTCGCAGGTTCGATTCCTGCCGGGCGCACTTCGACTCGGCATTCGACAAGCTCATGCCTCGCTCAGTGTAAACACCTGAGTGAATAAGTTTATTTATGGCACTCTTTTCCCTCCAAGCCGAGGAGAAGTGCCTTGAGTGAGCGCAGCGAATCGAAAGGCACTTGGTAGAATTAAATTATGGCCTGGCATGTCTACATAGCTCGTGCCCGCACCGGTCGCTATTACACTGGTATCAGCCCACATCCCGAGCAGAGAATTGATGATCATAATAATGATCGCGGAGCAAAATTTGCGCATGATCAGGGCCCGTTCACGTTAGTCTATATTTCGCCACCATTTCCTGATCAAAAAGCAGCCAGGAAACGTGAGCATCAAATCAAGGGATGGACCAGAAGCAAAAAAGAAAAATTAATTAAGGGCGATTGGATGTAAGAAATGCAGCGACCTTGACACGCCAGGCACACATCCGCACCATTCCCATGAGAGGGGAATGTACGTTTTAAACTATTCTTGGGGCAACGTAAGGAGAGAAAAATGCTGGATTTGTACTATCGCTGGGTGCTGAAAAAGCGGTTTGCGCAAACGCAGAGCGACCCGGAGCAAGCCCACGAGTACGTGCTGCAAAGACTTGAAATGTTAGAGAAGCATCACTGGCTGTGCCGGCTGCTGCGCTGGTGGTACGACCGCTCCAGCTCCGCCACCGCGGTATACGCAATGGGGATCCGATTTCCGAATCCCATTGGTTTGGCTGCCGGCTTCGACAAAAACTGCCTGGCGCCGCATGCCTTAGCCGCCCTGGGCTTCGGTTCGCTCGAAATTGGCGGCGTTGTGCCCAAACCGCAGCCCGGCAATGCACGTCCGCGGGTTTGGCGGGATACGGAAAAGAGGGAAGTGACCAACGCACTGGGGTTTCCCAGTGATGGTAAGCTTGCCGTGCAAAGGCGGTGCAACAAGGCGTACCCATTTCCGATCCCAACCGGCTGCAATCTCGGAAAAAATATGGACACGCCCCTGGAAAAAACTGCGCACGATATGAGCGATGTTATGACCGCGCTGTACCCGTGCTTCGACTGGTACACGATCAATGTCAGCTCGCCTAATACCATGGGCCTGCGCGACCTGCAAACCGAAGACCTACTGCGCCCACTGATTCGAAAGCTTGTTCAGCACAGCCGGATCCTGGCTGAACGCTGTGGCGTGCCGCGCATCCGACCAATTGTGGTCAAGTTCGCTCCCGACATGAGCGACGATGAGCTTATTGGATCCGTGCACTGTGCCATCGCCGAAGGAGTAGCCGGCATCGAACTTGGCAACACGCGTCGCGTAATGCTTCCCGATGGCCGGCCAGCTGGCCGCAGCGGTCCGTCGCTCTATCCGCGCACGCTGGAGATGATCAAGCTGATCGCCCCCATCACCAGCGGCAAGTGTGCGCTCGTCGCCTGCGGCGGCGTTGATGCTGCCTCGAAAGTCATTGAACTCTTGGACAACGGCGCCGATCTGGTTCAGGTCTTCACCACGCTCATCTTCGACGGCCCTGGTCAGCCCGCGCGCCTCGTGAAAGGAATCACGCCCTGGATGCAAGAGCGCCAACACTACACGTAGTACCCACACCCTCCCCGAGGGTGTTTTCTTTTAAAAAACAGGGCGGTCTGCGACAGAACA
>Ga0209542_10017527_pt1 | contig 11718 bp, 8 predicted proteins | sample RifCSPhighO2_01_FD_184028 | JGI IMG/M metagenome (GOLD analysis project Ga0209542, IMG submission 184028) | Soil microbial communities from Rifle, Colorado - Rifle CSP2_plank highO2_0.1 (SPAdes) (version 2) | ecosystem: Environmental > Terrestrial > Deep subsurface > Rock core/Sediment ...
ATCTCATTATTAGATTGCTTCGTTTCACTCGCAATAACAGATGGAGTAGTTTCCCAGTTCCCAAATAACATTCGAGAAAGCATTATCTTAACATTAAAGGAAGCTCCCTCGGCCCAGCGCATCCTCTGCCTGATTAAGCGCTTGATGGTTGAGACTGCCTCAGCCGGTGCCTGGATGTATGGGGTAAAGGCCACTTTGTAGCCGGCTTCATAAAGTCTTAAGGTTAGTTCAAAGTCCTCGGTAATTGAAGTTCCCCAGCCAAAGTTTCTTAGGACATCGGCACGAATACAATAGACTGATCCGGCAATCTGCTTTAAGCCCTGATAGATTTCTGCGCCGGATCTCTCAATCACATAGCTTCCGGCATATTCGGTTCGTACGCCCCTCGTTACCCAAGTCTGGGATTTATTGAGTACGTGCCACTGATAACCCTGGACAGCCGCGATGTTGTTAGTGTCTAGGGTATAGGGTTTAGAGTCTAGATTTGCGCTATCCCTAGCCCCTAGCCCCTGACCACTAGTCCCTGTTCCTAACACCTGGAAAGTCTTTACGAACTGCTCTACTGTATCCGGATATGGTACAAAGTCGGCATCAAAGACTAAGATATATTTGGCCCGGGAATCGGTATTCTCCAGAGCTTTTTGCAGAGCTCCGCCTTTGAAACCTTCTCGAGAGGCACGATGAATTAATTTGACGGTAGGACTATCAGGTCTGGTAAAGATAAATACCTGTCGGTCAGGAGTATCACGAGTACCAAGAGTATCAAAAGTACCATGAGCTTCTGTTAATAATTCTGTATTCTGCTCAAAGCCCGTGGTACCCGTGGTACTTGTGATACCCGTGATACCCTTTGTTAATTGCCACCCTTCGGCAATTAACAATTGCCTGGCAAGTTCTGTCGTCTCATCTGTCGAATCATCGACAATCACTAGCTCGTAGTTGGCAAGGGTATCAGGGGCACCAGGTGTATCAAAAGTATCAGGAGCTAGATCAGAGCCCTTGGTACCCGTGGTACTCTTGATACTCTCGATACTCTTTTGTACAAACCACTCCTGGTTTGTACACGCCTTGATAAGGCGTTCAATTACCTTTGTCTCGTTGTAAATGGCCACATGGATGGAGACAAAAGGCCGGTCGGAAAGTTCAACTTTCTCCAGATTGATAAGAAGCGGGTTAATTCTTTGCCCCTCTCTACCCTCTCTACCCTCTGTGCCTTCTGTACCTTGAGCGGCTGCGCCGCTCTGCGCCAGCCTTAAAACCATAAGTATCGTCAAGTAGTACTTTAGAGAATAAAGGAAGAAGAATAATCCAAAGAAAAGAGCAACAGAGGCAAAGATCAGGCCTAAGGTGGAAGGGCCCAAAGGTGCATTAATGATTGATCGAAGCCAGAGGAAAATTAAGGTCAGGGGAATAAAAGTAGCCAAAATAGCCAGGATTCCAGAAAGAGGCTTGGTAATCAAAAGTTTGGGAATAGTTACAAAAGGCGCGATCAGTTGGCGCAGCCGATACATCGGCATCTGGGGCGCATAAAGCGGGGCGACTTTGACTTTGGGCGCAGGCGCAGTGGACCCTTGGGCAAAAAGAATTCTTTTATTGATCGTATTTAAATCAAGCCTTTTTAAAACATTGTGAACGCCGTGATTACCCAAAGCCGGCACATCGGATTGTGTCTTCATAAAAGCACTAATTTTATGGCTGGAAAGTAAGGGACTAGCAACAACAATCTGCTTAATCTTCTCCTCAACCTCTCTGGGCGCCTGTCTGCCGAAGCGTTCAACTTTTCTTTCTTTATCCTCCAAGGCAAAGAACGCTCCGCCTGCTTCTTCGTAACGCTTCTTTAATCTATAGAAGATAACTCTGGAGATTCCAAACTTTCGGCATACTTCTGATACAGTTTTACCTCTTTTAACCATATCAAACATTATCCCTCTATCTCTTGGACTTAAACCGCTTGGATTCTGGCGAATTATACCTTGGTGATCTTTAGCAAATTGCAGACGCAGCTCTTTCTTGTTTAAATTATTCCTCAAAAGAACATTCTGGATAGCATGACGGCTGACTTTTAAAGTAGGGCTTAAAACTATGTGGAGCTGACTGACTGACTTTGTGGGATTGCAAGCAACAGATCTTAAAATACTCAACTCAACGCGCGGCTGCAATTGCCTTGCAAAACGACCGACTTGCGGCTTTTTAGGCAAAAGTGCTGTTTTCGGGTTAGTCGAAAAGTTATATCTTTTAAGAAGTCTGTAGAAAAGTACTCTGGAGATTCGAAACCTTCGGCAAAGGTCGCTCGCCTTCTCTCCGTTTTGATAAGCTCGGATTAATTCCAGTCTTTGAGCTAAAGAGAGCTTGCTTTTCATTTAGGGTTTAAACCCTAAATCGCTCACCTTACACCTCTGCTAGTCGAGTTTCAGCCTCAATTAAAATGTTAACACCAACTGGGTACTAATGCAAGGTTCTAAGTAATAATAAAACAATAAAACAAAATCAAGGCTAAAAACCGTAAGTTGAAATTATAAACAAAGAACCGTACCAAAACCAAAATAAAATAAGTTCGGAATTGAAATTAGACTGTTAAAATAGACTAAATTAAACAATAAAAAACTTAGCACTCACTTTGAAGGAATGTGAATTAGGCTCAATACAAAAGGAAAAGTGTATTGGAAAAAAGGTCAGCAAAGCCTTAAATTACTGAAAATTACTAAGGACTGGTTCCAAAAAACAATTAGTATCTGATAGTAAAAGATTATTTTGTGAAAATTTTACTTTTCACAAAAAATCAGTGAAGACAATTTTCGATTTGTTGAAATTTTTTTTACAAGATAGTTTTTGTGAAATATAATGCGGTTAACTTGTGAAAAATCAGCCTATCAAACTCTTAAAACAAATACTCATTCATTCTATATCATTAGATAATTATCAATATCTTTTAATTACTTATTACGCTATTCAATAACTAATGTAATCAAGATCAGAAATCTCTTGTCAAAAGGTTTTTAGACCCCTAAAATGGTCAGGATGATCCCTGCTCTTGGCATCTTCGGTTTAACCTTAATTATTTACATTCTCACCTTATCTCGCTCTGTTTATTACGGCGACTCCGGAGAATTTATCACCATTGCCAAAACACTAGGTATTGCCCATCCGCCAGGTTATCCTTTATACACCATGCTTGCCCATTTGTTCACTTATCTGCCCTTTGGCAATCTCCCTTTTAAGGTTAACCTTTTCTCAGCAGTCACCTCATCTTTAACTGCCGTCGTTGTCTACTTTATCTGCCTCAAGCTAACTAAAAACCGCCTGGCTTCAGCCTCTGCCAGCCTCTTTCTGGCCTTCTCCTACCTCTTCTGGCTCTATTCCCTGGTTGCCGACTCCTATGCTTTAAATTCGCTGTTTATTGCCCTGCTTATCCTAATCTCGCTTTATTTGTTTGAAAATCCCCAAAGCAAAAAACTCATTTTCCTCCTTTCATTTGTCCTTGGCCTTTCTTTGACCCACCACCCAACGATTCTCTTTCTGGCACCGGCATTTGTTCTGCTTCTTGTCTACATCAGTCCAAAGCAAATTCTTAAACTCAACATACTCTTACCGGCAATCCTCCTTTTTGTTCTTGGTCTTCTTCCTTATCTCTATCTGCCGATTCGAGCTGCCCAAAATCCGCCATTGACCTGGGGAGATCCGGATACCGTCGGTCGTTTCCTCCATCATGTATTAAGAAAAGACTACGGAACCTTTGCTGTGGGAGCAGGAGCCTACTATAAACCCTACAATTTTGAGGTTCTTGCCTTCTATTTTTCCTCAATAACTGCCCATTTTGCCTTTATTGGACCATTACTTGTCCTTGCCGGGGCAATCCTCTATCCAAAGAACAAACAGTTTTTCTTTCTCCTGCTTGCGTTTGTCTTTTTAGGACCAATTTTAATCTTCCTGACTAGACTGCAAATCACCGGCAATATCGATGCTAAAGGAGCAATCCAAGAACTATTTACCGTCTCCTATGTCATCTTGGGAATTTTTATTGGTTTGGGACTTTCCGAAATCTTGCAAAGAGCCCCAGGGGTGCTAAAAAGACCAACCCACATTATCGCCTTAATTTTCTTAGTTCCCCTAATCCTTAACTTCCCAAAGGTTGACCAAAACAAAAATTTTATCTTCGAGGATTATGGCCGCCAAACCTTCGAGATTTTACCCCAAAATTCTGTCGTCTTTGTCTTTGGCGACAGACTCTCCATGATCTCCAAATACTTACAAGTGGCCGAAGGTAAGCGTCCTGATCTTAAAATCATCAACATCACTCTTTTGCCAGATGATTGGTACAAGGAAAATCTGAAAAAGTTTCACCCAGATTTTTCTTTCCCGTACGATAAGTTTCAACCTTTAAAACTTTCTGAGATCGACGCAGGAGAGATAATCTGCCAAGAATTAATTGGCAAATATCCCGTTTTTATCGAAAACAGAACCAAGGGCTTTGATCCAGCGAACAATAAAAACTGCACCAACCGTCCTTATAAAAATCTTTGGGAACTTAAGCCAAAAGACTATAAACTTACTACCGAATATTTAACCAGCGAATATCAAAACTTCTGGCAACCACAAATTGCCCAACTCTCCTCCAAAGAACCTTACGACATAAGAACCAAAGCCGTTCTTTTATACTCCTGGTCCCAGCCCTTAACCTATCTTGGCGTCTTTTTAGACGAAAACTTTAATCAAAAAGACAAAGCCTACCAAATTTACCAAGATGCCTTTTCAATCTCTCCTGATAATGCCATTGCCCTCTACCTTTCTGCCAGGAAGTACCTTGCCCAAAAAGACTATGAAACCGCCGAAAAAATTGAAAAACAGGCTTTAGAAATTAACCCCACGCTTCCTGAACCCTACCGAATATTAGGGCTGATGTACCTCGATGTTAAAAAGGATAAAAAAACTGCCCTTGCCTATTTTAATAATTATCTAAAGTACAATCCGGATGAACCCAAGGAAAGCCAAATTAGAAAATTAGTTGCCCGGCTTAAAAAAGAAACCCAATGAAAAGTTTAGCCTTAAAATCCCTGCCAATTCTTGCCCTCATCATCCTAACTATAATCTTCTTCGGCCAAACCCTAACCGGCCAAGAAATTTTCGCCACCCCGGATTTTGGGGGAAGCGATATATTCGATGCTGAGTATCCGACAAAATATTTTTTATCAGAATCTTTAAAGCATGGAAGGTTGCCCCTTTTCGACTCACAAATTGCCACTGGTTTTCCGCAAATGGGCACAATCACCGGCTCATTTAATCCCTTGAATTTGATTATTTTTAAGTTTTTGCCAATGCCTCAAGCGTACAATATTGGCTTTGCCATAATTTTTCTAACTTCCGCTTTCTTTACTTTTCTTTTTTGCCGTGTTTTAAATCTTTCTAGACTAGCATCACTTCTCGCATCAATCAGCTTTGCATTCTCCGGAATATTTGCCACCCAAATACTCCATTTCACTGTCATCCAAACTTTATCTTTTTTTCCTGCGGAGCTTTACTTAGTTGAAATTTATATCCAAAAAAGAAAACCATTTATTCCGATTCTCCTTGTCTTTGTTGTCGGTTTTCAAATTCTTTCCGGGTTTTATCAGGTTGTTCTCTATTCAATAATCATTCTTGTTCTTTATATTTTCTTTCGCGTCTTTTTTGTAGAAGAACGAAGATTCGGCCGATGGATCATAGCTTTCACTTTAGTCGGTGCAATTTTAGTGGGTTTTCTCATTGCTGCAATTCAACTTATTCCAAGTTGGGAATTCACCAAAATCTCAACCCGTGCAGGCGGCATCAGTCGTGAGGAAATTAAACTTTTCCCCTATCCGATTAAACACCTAGTCACTTTTATTTGGCCTTATCTTTTAGGTGATCCTAGAATCGGTACTTATCCTCAATTTTCTAAGGATTGGGGCATTTTTTGGGAAAATACGGGATATTTAGGAATACTTCCACTTATTTTTGCCCTATTTGCAGTATTTGGAGGAGTAAGAAAAAACAAGATGGTCCAATTTTTTGCATTGCTTTCACTTCTCTTGCTACTTCTTATGCTTGGAAAAAACTCACCGACTTTTTTTCTGTTTCAGATCCCTCCCCTATCACTGTTTCGCGTCCCAGCCAGATGGATTATGTTTTTGACCTTTGCTTTAAGCATTTTAGCCGGTTTTGGCTTTGAAATACTTCGCCAACAATTGGATTCTAAAATTGGCTCCTCAAAACTCAAGACAGCTTTCAGCTTATCGATTCTACTTATCGTTATTGCTAATCTTTTCTTCTTTTCTTACTATTACAATCTTCGCGGTAAAACCGAGAATTGGCTGAAAACCCCCCAAACTGCCGAGTTTCTCAAAAATGATCAGTCTTTATACCGTATCGAAAGTATCGGGAATGAATCTGTCTGGAACGAGCAATTTCTAAACCGTGGTTGGTTAAAAGAGCCGGAAAATTACATAAACTTCCTTGAAGGACTTGATCCAAATTGGAATGTTGTCCAAAATATAAATCAGGTTAATTCCTATGCCATAATTCTTTCAAAAAGGGATGAAATTATCCGCGCAATATCTGACCAAAATATTAAACAACTAAATAATGCATTTATGCTCCAAGGTATAGCCAGAAATTTACTGGATTTGCAAAATGTTAAATATATTATTTCGCCTTTTGAGCTTCCCACGAGAGATTTAGACCGTATTTATAAAACACAAACCCAAATACCATACTATATTTACCAAAATAAAACAGTCATGCCCAGAGTTTTTACCGTCTCAAACTACAAGGTTGCCCAAACATCCAAAGATCAAATCCGCCAGATTACTTCCCCCAAATTTGACTATAAAACAACCGTTATTTTGGAAAAAGATCTTGAAAGCCGCTCATTTTTACAAGCCAGTTCCGAGGCACAAATTACTAAATACGAAGATCAAAATGTAGAAATCGAAGCCAAAATGACCGAGGACAGTATTTTGGTTCTTGCCGATGCCTTTTATCCCGGCTGGAAAGCGTACGTTGATGGCAAAGAGTCAGAAATCTTAGCAGCTAACATCAACCAGAGGGCAGTCGTTTTGGAAAGAGGAGAGCATATTGTTAAATTCACTTTTCAACCAAAGAGTTTCAAGATTGGCGCGGCAATTAGCCTTTTAACAGGTATTATTCTAGTAGTCGGCTTTTTCTATTTTCTTATCAAAGAAAAATGAAGCCTTTAACCATTTTAAATATAGAGAAGATATTTATACCAGTATTTATTTTTTCCTTTACTCTTGCAATCTATATTCTCACTCTCTCCCGCTCTATCTATTTCGGCGACTCCGGAGAATTTATTACCGTTGCCAAGACACTGGGTATTGCCCATCCGCCTGGCTATCCCCTCTACACCATGCTTGCCCACTTATTTACCTATCTTCCTTTTGGCAACCTTGCCTTTAGGGTTAACCTCTTCTCGGCAGTGACTTCGTCACTGACAGTGGTCGTTGTCTACTTTATTTGCCTCAAACTGACTAAAAACCGCATCGCTTCAGCCTCTGCCAGTCTCTTTCTGGCCTTCTCCTATCTCTTCTGGCTCTATTCTTTGGTGGCCGAGGTCTTTTCCTTAAACAATCTCTTTGTAGCCCTAATTGTCCTATTTTCCTTACATATCTTTGAGAAACCACATGAGAAAAAGCTTTTTTATCTATTAGCTTTTGTCTTTGGTCTCGCTCTTACTAATCACCACACCATCCTATTCCTTACCCCTGCCCTTCTCTTTTTGGTCTTAGCCACCAACTCAAAATTACTAACTCAACCTAAATTTATAATTCTTAATACTTTATTCTTAATAATCGGCCTTCTTCCTTATATTTACTTGCCCGCTAGAGCCTCTCAGAACCCCGTTCTTACCTGGGGTGATCCGGATAGTCTAGGAGAATTTTTAAATCACGTCCTTCGCCGCGACTACGGCACTTTTATTTTAAGCCCGCTTGCTGGCCAAAAATTTCTCAATTTAGCACTTGCCGGCTTTTACCTTAAGTCATTTGTAAGATCATTCACCATTGTCGGTTTAGTCCTCGGACTTTTAGGCAGTTGGTTGCTTTTTACCAATCATCGAAAAGTTTTTTGGTTAATCATTTTGGCTTTTCTCTTCGTAGGCCCAATCTTCATTATTCTAACTCGCTCTCAAGTTAACCCCATCCAAAACGGCATTACCGAACGTTTTTTTATCGCCTCCCATCTCATCTTCGCCGTTTTAATCGGTTTTGGTCTAGCAAACATCCCCGTCGCTATTCAAAAACTGCCAGTTGCCGGCTACCTTCCTTATCTGTTCTTCTTGATTCCCTTAATTCTCAATTTTCCAAAGATCGATCAAAGCAAAAATTTTCTCTATGAGGAATATGGCCAAAAAATGTTTGAAACTTTGCCTAAGGACTCTCTTCTCATTACTGCCACGGATCAGACATTCATGATCTCAACCTATCTGCAAATGGCCCAAAACAGGCGTCCGGATCTCAAGATCATCAATTTCACTCTGCTTCCGGCTGATTGGTATAAAGAGAACCTCAGACAAAGGTACAAAGATCTTAATCTGCCTTGGGAGAAATTTAACAGGCAAATTTCGGGGGCACAAGCAGAGGCCATCATTTGCCAAGAAGTCGTTCCCAAATACTCTGTTTTTAATTACAGCAGCCGCTGGCAGACCCAATTTCCTCGAAAAAATCAGCCTTGTCCGCTTTTGCCCTCTTTTCTTTTAGTCCGCCAGGTACCAAAAGACGAAAAAAACAAGGCAGAAGATCTCCAAAGTCAATTAGCCTTTTGGCAAAAGGTAAATAAGGAGTTAGAAGGAATAAATCCGCCTGATTATCGAACGCAAGCCATCCTGTACTCCTACTCCGATGCCCAAACTTTTTTGGGTTTATCCTTATCAGAAGCCGGTTTTGAAAATGAAGCTTTCGAAATTTATCAAAATGCTTTTAGGCTTTCACCATTAAATGGCGTCGCCCCCCAACTAATTGCCCAAAAGTACATAGAAGCTAAAAATTTTGATAAAGCAATTGAATGGCAACAAAAAGCTCTTTCGACCGACCCGACTCTTGCCTTTCCCCATAAAATCTTAGGCCAAATCTATCTTGATGAGAAAAACGATAAGAAAAAAGCCATTTTGCACTTCCAAAAATACCTCAGTCTTGCACCCAATGCCCAAGACCGTGACCAAATTCAAAAAATTATCGAAAAACTAAGATAGCAAATCACAATTTAGTCTGCTAAAATAGTTAGGTAATGAAGCTAAATCAAAAAACAGTTAAAAAAATAATTAAATATTTTTCCAAAAAGCCGGAGGTCGCTACAGTCTATCTTTACGGCTCTTATGCCCGTGGCGATGCCAAAATTGATTCTGATATTGATTTGGCGGTTTTAGTAACTGATACAAGAAAATATAAAGGCTCTGGCATACCTCAGGTTGTTTTTGCACTTGACCTTTCAAAAATAACTGGCAAAAAAGTAGAAGTTCAGGATTTAACGGCTTGTTCAGTCGAATTCGCCCATAGAGTACTTTCAGAAGGCAAGCTCTTAACAAGCAACAATGAAAAAGATAGGGTTAACTTTCAAACGTCAACAGTCAGAAAATATTTTGATTTAAAACCGATTCTTGACGAATATAACTATTATCTTGCCAAAATCATCAAGAGAGGAGAGCTTCATGTTAGATACCCAACGCATTAACGAAAGACTCAGAGAAATAAGAAGTCGAGTTTACAAACTTCAAAGCAATTTTCAAAATTTGTCAGAGGAAGATTTACTCTCCAATGAAACTTCATAATAACGCCGCAGAACACCACCTCCAAATCGCGATTCAAGCTTGTATTGATATTGCAAGCCACATTGTTGCTACTTTAGGTCTGCCGGCACCGGCAAAAGAAACCGCAGAAATCTTTAAAAGTCTTGCCAAAGAAAAAATTATAACAGATGAATTTGCCGATGTTATGAAAGACGTTGTAAGTTATCGCAATGTGATTGTTCATGGATACCTAAGTGTTAATAGAAAGATTACTTATGAGAATATCCAAAGACATCTTCCTGACATTTCTCAATTCACCCAATACATCGAGAAGTTTTTGGAGATGAGAAGCTCAAAATCTTAAGAAATTGTGAAGTGGACGTCTGATGCTAAAGTTATTGTTTAGTTGTCACTTCATTAACCCTTTTAACTCATCAATAGTCAAGTCTGTTTGTTTTAAAATTTTGTGCAGTGTCCCTTTAAATAGGGGTTTTGGGTGAATTGCAATTGAAGTTCTCCTACAGTCTGGATGATGAAGATCTATATGACTGCCTCGTCTGTTAGTTTCTTTAAAACCTATCTTTCGCACTGCTTTTAAAACATCCTTGGGCCTAACTTGAGGTAACTTAGCCATCAAATTTTAGCAAGGGGGTAATCTTTTGGAATCTTGACTTTGCTAGTAGCAACAACCGTTGTATCCACATTGTCAGGCTTAGGAATAGGGAGGCCTTCAGCCATTAGAGCCTCAATCCTACATTCAATCCCTTCTTGAATACTAGAAAGTGCCTCCTCAACCGTATCGCCACCATCTGCGATATCTAAAGTTGGACAGTGAGCTGAAAAACCATGTTCCTCTGTGCCAACTCTAACATCTGGTTCAACAATAATTCTATAATTTAAAATCGTGGTTTCCATAACAAAGAAATTCTATCATATATAACAAAATTGTGTTATTTGACCTTTCCAAGTTCGCCCAATACATTGAGAAGTTTTTGGAAAAAAAGGCTTATCTTAAGAAATTGTGGAGTGAATCAGGTCTTACGGTACAACCACAAAATCAGCGGCGTTGGTTATCGTATTACCCGTATATACCCTCAGCCGATACTGACCATCAGGAAGGTTAAGTGAATGAAGATCAAGTTTAGCCGTGTAGTATTTGTGATTGACAATCTCTGTTGAAATATTAGCCTCGAACTGAGCAGAACTCAAAGGCTGCCCGTTTGCATCATGCGTTTTGACTAACTGAAAATATACCCCATCAGGTTCAATCAAGTTACCGTTGGCATCATTAATCTCAAAATTTAGAGGCAATGTTTGATCACGGCTAAGCCTCATCGGATTATCAATCACAAGAAGTGCCTTCACCGGTGAGCGCCACTGAAAATTTGACTGAGCCGAAGCAAAGAAGGAGAAGGACGAAACTATACCGGTTACAGTATGATTTATGGTATCAACCGAAGTAGTCACATCAATCCAGACCCCCTCCTCTTGGTGATAAATCTTGGGATTTGGGGTTGTGTCCGGATCATAAGGCAAAGTTATTGTACAGGGGCAAGAAAAAGTTAATGATTCTGAGGTATTGAAATCATAATAAAGCCCACCAGAAAGCTGGAACTGCCCAGTTCCTTCAGGTGGTGCTTCAGATGAAGTTTGAATTGTGGTCGTTCCTGAGCTAGTCACGCTTGAAAAAGTCACGGATGAACCATTGTTAAAATTGGCGGTCACGTCATCACCAGTGGGTGTAGGAGTTGCGGGCAACCCTACTGCTATTTGTCTTGTGGCAACTGTATCTAAAATTGAGGTTAATTGAGCCTGAAAGGTGTAATCTCCTCCAACTGATGGATTCGTTACTACTTTAGGCGCTGCTGGGGCATTGGTCTGGCCGTTGATGATCAGCTCAAATCTGCTGATTGGTCCAAAAAGAGTTGGCACAAACTCAGCAGGCCATTCAAAAGTCACCGTAT
>Ga0209542_10017528_pt1 | contig 11718 bp, 10 predicted proteins | sample RifCSPhighO2_01_FD_184028 | JGI IMG/M metagenome (GOLD analysis project Ga0209542, IMG submission 184028) | Soil microbial communities from Rifle, Colorado - Rifle CSP2_plank highO2_0.1 (SPAdes) (version 2) | ecosystem: Environmental > Terrestrial > Deep subsurface > Rock core/Sediment ...
CCGAAACAAGTCGAGAACCACATGTTACCGAAAAAAGCAGTTGAAGAGTTTAAGCAAATCTACAAGCGAAGCTACAAAATCGAATTAACAGACGAAGAAGCAATCGATAAAGCAAATCGCCTCGTGCATTTATATCAGGCCGTTTACAGCGACCCTGCTTTTGGTCGCGTGAAGTTACCTAAGAAACCAGATCATGAAAGACGATAGATTCAAAATTATAGACAAGAGCGGCGACCGAAAATACTTCACGATTGTGCCGAATTATATCGTGAATCACTCCACGATTTATGAGCAGGCCATTTATCTGTACATGAAGCGCGTTGCCGGTGAGGAAGGCAGTTGCTGGGAGTCACCCAAAAACATTGCTGGCAAGCTTGGCGTTGACCCGAAAACCATTCGCAAGTATCAAAAAAGGTTGGTAGAGCGCGGCTGGATAGAAATTGTCGGCACTCACAGAAAAACCAAACCAACCATTGAGTACAAAATCATTGATCTCTGGGAATTAAACGCGAAATACTACGCCGAAAAGACGAGAGAAAAAGAAAGGGGAAATAACGCTTTTTCTCAAAGAAACGGGAATGAGTCCCAAATGAAAGAGGAATCCGTACCTTTAGTAAAAGTGCCAGATGGTAATAAAGAAGAACCATCTAAAGAAGATTTATCTAACAAGATTGAGAATATATATATGCGATATACGGAAAAGATTAATAAATTTTCCCACTTAACGGACAAAGCAAGGTTAATGATTCAAGCGCGACTGAAGAATTTCAAGGAAGATGACCTTTTGGAAGCAGTTGATCGTTTTAGTCAGAACAAGTGGTATATGGAAAACAATTCCCATCGCGGTGTTGCGTGGTTCTTTGACAGTGATGACCGTGTAGATCAATTTGTTAATTTGCCCAAAGCCGGAAAACCGAGAACTGGGAAATATGATCATTTAATAACAAAATCATGAGCGAAATAAGGCGAGCTAATTCATCTAATTCATAAAATATGCCCCGAGGACACGGTCCCAGATTAAAATCCCGCAAAGACACAACCGACTATGAAAATCGGCTGCGAACTATTACCCGCATGGCGATTCGTAAAATCACCGAGGGAGAAATCGCAATGGCGCTCGGTATTGACCAGGCAACGGTTTCCCGCGATCTCGAAGTGATTCGACAACGAAACCTTAAAGATATTCAAGAAAAGTATCCCCAAAACGAGCAAAAGGAACTTCTCGCGGAAATGGAAATGCACTTCAAAGAAGTGGAACGGGAGCTCTGGGCTGAAGCTAATAATGGAAAAGCGCCCTCAACGCGTGTTGCCGCATTGAGGGCAATCAGAGAAATTTGGAGCAATAGAATTGATCTTCTTTTGAAACTGGGCTTGGTATCCGTGAAATCGCGAGATGCCGAACCGGCCAATTATGATGAATTTCTTGTGCAGATTGAGGCCCGCAGAAAAGCGCGTGGCCAAGAGGTCCCAACAAACTCCACTTAACACAACTTTTATGCCGAAGCTGAAACATCTAACCGAATACCACAAAAAAGCGTTGGAGCTGAAATATAAAGGCAATCCGTATCAGGAAATTGCGGAGATTTTGAATAGCCAGTTTGAGAAAAGTAGAAAAGCAAGGTTTACCGAGCAGACGATAAAGGATTGGTTCAAGGAATCAGGGACGCTCTGCGAGACATATAAGCTCTATGAACTGGAGATGGACAATATTCATCGGGAAACAATGGACGCTATCAAGAAGGCCGGCGTGCGGATTCGCGAAGAAAATTTCCGCACAGCCAATGAAATGCTCGTCGCATTGATGGGTAGCCAAACCGATAATGTAAAACTTGCCGCCGTGAAAGAATTGCTTGATCGCGTGGAAGGAAAACCAACAGACAATGTTGAGAGCGAGAAAAAACACCGGTCGTATGAAGATATTATTCGTCAGCTTGAGCTGGAAGCGCGGGAATATGTAGCGGATGAAGAAAAGCCAGCTGTGGGCAATGACGCTTAGCTTGCGGCCGAAATTAGCATAGGGTGCTGTTGAACCAAAGGTCGAAACATTAATTAATCAAATCCATGAACGAAGGCAACGCAACAATTGAATATTATATTTATACCCGTAAATCGACGGAGTCCGAAGATAAGCAGGTGCTTTCCATTGACTCTCAAACGGATGAGTTAAAGAAAATCGCCCGCGACAATAAAATTAAAGTTAAGGCCATAGAATCCGAGGCGCACTCCGCGAAAGCGCCAGGCCGGCCGGTGTTCAATAAAATGATAAAAGAGATCGAGGCCGGGAAAGCGCAGGGACTCTTGGTGTGGCATGCCAACCGGCTCTCAAGAAACTCCGTAGACACAGGCCTCATCATTTATCTGCTTGATATCGGAAAACTCAAAGAGGTCCGAACGCCGGGACAGATATTTCGTGACAATCCGAATGATAAATTTTTGCTGAATCTTTTTTGCAGTCAGGCCAAACTCGAAAACGACAGCAAGGGCGTGGATGTAAAACGCGGACTCAAAAAGAAAGCCGAGATGGGATATCTGCCGAGCGGAGCTAAAGCCGGCTACGCGAATGACCCATACGCCGAGAAAGGAAATAAAAGAATAAAAGAGGATCCGGTGCGATTCGCGATAGTAAAAGAAATGTGGCGCCTAATGCTTACCGGCGTTTACCGAGTGCCGAAAGTGGTGGACATCGCGAATAACAAACTTGGATACTTAACGCCAAAGCACAAACGCATTGGCGGGAAACCCATGGCTTACAGCGCGGCATATGTGATGTTCCGGGACCCTTTCTATTACGGCATGTTTGAATTTCCAAAAGGATCAGGCAACTGGTTCAGAGGACGGCACAAGTCAATGATAACCGAAGAAGAATTCAGGAAAGTGCAGGAGATGCTCGGCGGAGCCGAAAATGAAAGACCGCACATTCATACCTTTGCTTTTACCGGCATGATTAGGTGCGGCGAGTGCGGGTGCATGATAACGGCCGAGCACAAAACCAAGCGCCAGAAAAACGGCAACACCCACCACTACACTTACTACCACTGCACCAAGCGAAAACGCGGTCCGAAATGCGTCCAAAGCGTTGTTCAGCAAAACGATCTGGAAAATCAGATTATCGCCTTACTGGATCAGCTGGACATCTCACAGGAAGTACACGACTTTGGTATGAAATGGATGCGTGAGCAAAACGCCAAAGATTCAGTGAACACCAACGCGGTCTTAACGAATCTGCAAAAGGACTACAAAGATTGCGTGGCAGTAATAGACGGCCTTATTGATATGCGGGCCCGGGAGGAGCTCGGCAAAGAAGATTTCCAGAGGCGCATGGAGGACGCGCAAAAAGAAAAGAAGCGCCTTGAGGAGCTTTTGGCCGATACCGGCGATCAGATAGACAAGCGGATTAAATTTACCAATGAAGCCTTCGAGTTCGTGGAGCACGCCATGATGAAATTCAAAAACGGCCCGTGGGAGAAGAAAAAAGAGATTCTCTCCACCCTCGGTTCGAACCTCTCACTTATGGACAAAAAGCTTAGTGTTTCCTTAGAAAATTCACTTGTGCCGATGAAAACCGTCTCACTCGTGTCCGGCCAAGTGATTGCAAAGGTTCGAACCGCCAAAACGCCAATGAATAAAACAGAAATCGAGCAATCTCTTGCCCGATCTCAATCAATGCTCCCCGGGCAGGGATCGAACCTGCGACCGTCGCCTTAACAGGGCGCCGCTCTACCGCTGAGCTACCGGGGAATATATTAAAAATATATCAGTACTCGTGCAATTTCGCAACTTTGCGGTGCTGGCGAATTCTTTCTATCGCCTTGGCTTCAATCTGGCGGATGCGTTCACGGGTAACTCCGAATTCTTTGCCAACCTCTTCCAATGTATGGGTTATGCCGTCATCCAAGCCAAAGCGCATCCGCAAAATTTTTTGTTCTCTTGGCATAAGGTCCACCAAAATTTCGCGGATATGGTCTTTTAAGAGCTTTCTGGCGGCTTCTTGCGCCGGAGAAAGCTGTTTTTCGTCTTCAATAAAATCGCCCAAAACAGAATCCTCGTCGTCCTCCCCTACAGGTGCCTCCAAAGAAACAGTGTCTTGCGAAATTTTTTGGATATGATGGATTTTCTCCACGTCCACGTTCATCTCCGCCGCGAGCTCCTCCGCCAAAGGGTCCCTGCCCAAATCCTGCGTAAGGCGGCGGCGCACTTGCTGATATTTTGAAATAGTTTCAACCATGTGCACAGGAATACGAATGGTTTTGCCCTGGTCTGCGATCGCGCGGGTAACCGCCTGCCTTATCCACCAAGTCGCGTAAGTTGAAAATTTGTAGCCTTTTCTCCAGTCGAATTTTTCCACCGCCCGAAAAAGCCCAAGATTCCCTTCCTGGATTAAATCCAGAAGGGTTAGGTTCGGGGTGCGCCCAACGTATTTTTTCGCGATTGAAACCACGAGCCGCAAATTTGCCTGCGCCAGTTTGTTTTTAGCGTCTTCGTCGCCGGCTTCAATTTTTCTGGCAAGCTCTTTTTCTTCTTCTCCGGAAATGAGCGATATTCTGCCGATTTCCTTTAAATACATCTGCACGGAATCCTGCGCCACGGTATCCGATGAATATTTTTCTTTATGCGGAACGCCTCTGCCTTTTTTCTTAGGGGGCTCCTCCGCTTTTGGCAATTCCAAAAGCTCCCTGCCCTCCAAAACGTCCACTCCAGCGGCCTCAAGCCTCGCGTAAAGATCCTCCAAAAAAACAACGTTGTATTCAATGTGCGGAAAAACGCTTAAAATTTCAGAGTAGGTTAAAAATCCGCGGTCTTTGCCCTTTTGAATAATGGCTTCGGCCTTTGCTTCGGTAAATTCCTGTTTGAGCTCCGCTTTGGTCAGGCGCTGGGCGGCGGGCAAAACTCTGCTTTTTGTTTTTACCGCTTTTTTCGGCGGCCGTTTTTTTGGTTTGGATTTTTTCGGCATATTTTTTTAAAGCCGCGAAAGTTCCTCTGTTAATTTTTTAAATTCCAAAAGCAGGTCGCCCACTTCTTTTTCGGGGCCTTTTTCTTTTCTGGCAACTTCCAAAGAAAGTTTGCTTAATTTTTCTTTAATATATTCTTTTTTTAGCTCTTTTTGGCAGGAAACAAGCTCTGCTTCCGCAGAAGCGAGGTCATTTAAAAGAAGCTCCGCGAAAAAAGCAGTGCTGTTTTCGTGCTGGGTTACATACAAAAACATCGGCTCCAGCTTAGATTGCAACGCAGGAAATTGGGTCACGATGCTCAAGATTTTCCCTTCAAGCAAGGTTTTTCTGTCTCGCTCGCGGTTTCTAAGCCCTTCGCTTTTTTGAACCGGTACGTGCGTTTTTATCCGGATTAGCGCATCCCAAATTGCTTCTTCCTTAATATTTAAAATCGCGCTTAACTCCCGCACCCAGTGGGCTCTTTCCAACTCTCTTAAAGACGCGATTAAAGGCAGGACATTTTTTTGAAACTCTCTTTTGGCTTCTGGGCTTGTTATAGAATGTTTTTGAATAGCCGTATCAATGTAAAATTTCGCTATTGGCATAGAATCAGAAACTGCTTTCTGCCAAATGGCTGGGCTTTCTAAAACTGCATCTGCTGCGTCCTTATGCGTTTCCAATTTAATTACACGAATGTCGAGCTCTAGATTTTCCTCAAGTGCGCTTTTTAATAAATCCATTCCGCGCTTGTTGGCAACCGCACCTGCGCCATCGGCATCGAAAGCAAGTAAAATCCTATCACATAATCTGCCTAAAATTTTAAGCTGGCCTTCCGTAAGCGCCGTGCCGGAAGAAGCCACGACATTTTTTATTCCTCCCTGCCAGCTCATTATCATATCCATATAGCCCTCAACCAAAACGCACTCGCCTTTTTTTAATATTTCCTGCTTAGACTTGTTAAGCCCGTAAAGAGTAAGGCTTTTTTGATAAAGCGGGGTTTCCGGGGAATTTACATACTTTGCCTCGTTTTCGCGTTCGGGAAACACTCGTCCGCCGAAAGCTGTCACTCGGCCGTTGTAATCAAAAATCGGGAAGATAATGCGCCCGCGGAACCTGTCAAAATATTCTGAACGCTTTACAACCAAGCCAGCTTTTTCCATTTCGGAAAATTTAAAACCATTCGCGATGAGATGTTGAGACAGCGCCCGCCATTCTTCTGAAGCGTAGCCCAAACGAAATTCGCGGACGGTTTCGTCCGCAAGGCCGCGGTTTTTAAGGTAAGCCAAAGCGGTTAAACCGCCACTTGGCGGTTTAACCGCCAAGTTAGATTCAAAAAATTTAGCGGCTTCTTCCATAAGCTGGAAAAGCCGGTTTTTTTCCGATCGTAAATTTGGGTCTTCGGGGCGAAGCTCAACTCCGGCGCGCTCGGCCAGCGTTTTAAGCGCTTCCGGGAATTCCGCTCCTTCAATTTCCTGGACAAAAGTAAAAATATCGCCCCCCTTGCCGCATCCGAAACAATGCCAAATCTGCCTGGCCGGAGAAACGTTAAAAGAAGGCGTCCGCTCGTTATGAAACGGGCACGACGCCTTAAAATTAGCCCCGGCTTTCTGAAGCTTTAAATAAGAGCCGATAAGCTCAACTATATCAATTCGGCTTTTGATTTCTTCAACTTGAGAAGACATATGCTTGCGGTTATTATAATAGTTTTGTATAGTAATTGCAAAACGCCTAAGGAGGTGGCCTTGAAAAAAAACGCCATTTTGTCTGTTGCGGCAAACACGGCCGTGCTTATTCCCGGCTGGGAATGGTGGGCATGGCCTTTGGCAAAAAATTTCATCGGCGGAAGGAATCTCCGAGAAGCCAGGAAAAACGCTTTGAGGCTTTCGCAAAAAGGTTATCCGATAATTTTTAATTACGCAAGCGAGCATGTAAAAGGTTTTTGGCAAGCATCGGAGACACGCATAGCGTATGTGGAATTGCTGGATTGGCTAAAAGACAAAAAAATTTCCGCGTCTTTGTCGCTTAAATTCAGCCAGTTCGGGCTTACGCCAAAAGATATTTTGCGAGGATTAAAACCGGCGGAGACAGAACTTTTTCTTGATGTTTTGAGCCGCGCGCGGGGCAAAAACATAAAAGTTTGGATTGACGCGGAACATCTTATTGACCGCCGACATTATTCATATGTTTTGCCCATGCTCTGGAAAAAAGGCTTTGAAAATCTAGGAAGAGTAATCCAGACAAACGCGAAGTGCGATGATTGGGAAAATTTCGTAAAAAATTGCGCGCTCGTTCCGATGCCAATACGCATCTGCAAAGGCGCTTACAGAAACGGCCCAGATTCTTTTTCTTTCGCTACGGAATATCCGCGAATACTCCTGCAATATAATTACGCTTTAAATTATTTTTTAAACCGAGGCATTGAAACGGAAGTCGCGACGCACGATCCGGAAATCATAGGAGACGGATATGCGCCATATAACGCGCATTTCGCCATGCTTATGGGAGTCAACGTCCAAAAAGCAAAAGAGTTGAAAAACATCGGCGAGGCGCCGCATCTGTATTTCATCTTCGGCCCCAATTGGTCCGGATACTTAAAACGAAGAATCTTGGAAAATCCGGGATATCTGCTCTTGCCGTTTAAATCGGCGCCATCCGGCATAGAGGCTTACTAAAAGCCTCTTTTTTCTACTTGGGGATCAGTCCCCAAGTGATTCTAAAAACAGACCCTCCAACTCTTTGGCCATATTTTTCCTATGCAGAATATCTATCAAGGAGTTTTCCGCAAACTCTTTATATTCCGCGCGATTTTTAAATTGTTTAAGAATAATATCTTTTTTACATAGATCGGCGCTGGATCGCTCATTGCCATATTCATCCCAACTCGACCTCCACTTGGGGACTAAGTCCCCAAGTTTGAGTTTATGAACCTTAAAATTAAGATTGACGTAAGCGTTCAAATGCAAAAGGTACTCGTTAGAATCCACATGAATTGCCTGAAATGGACCTTGAAATAGCGCTCCGCTACGCCGGCATTTTAAGTTAAAATATGTGGTGTACCCACTGCCCAATTTATGCATAAATTTTTCGATCCCCTTATCAACTAATTGCTCAAGAATAAAATGGTAATGATTAGGATTTAAACAATAACAAATTATATTAACTAGTTTTTTCTTTTTGGCTTTTCTTTTATCTTTGATAAAAGAATTTTCATAGATACTGCCTATGGGATCTTCCGAGTTAAATTCTTCAATGCTCTGTAAAAATCTTGCGAAATCAAATTGATTCCTAAAAATTGCGCGCTTATCCACGCCGCGATTATAAATATGGTAATATTCTCTATTGGCAAACACGGTTTTCCTCATATATACCAAGTCTACCACTTGGGGACTAAGTCCCCAAGTGGTTATGGGACGGAAAATCAGCGGCGTTCGTGATCGCGATCGTAATCTTCATGACCATAGTGCTTGTGCTTTCTCCCGGCCCTCGTTGTTTCAATATCTTCAATTTCCTTTTCTATTCCTTTTTCTATGTCTTTTAACTCCTCCTCCAAATCTTCTTCCGTTTCCTCTTCCTTGCGCCTTATCCCCTCCACTGATTTTGTAGATGTGAGATAGCGCAAATATTTTCGGAGGCCTGTTTGTAATTTTTCAAAGCCCTCGTGAAGCGACCGCTCCGCTTCGTGAATTTCAATGCCTTGGCGCTCCTGCCATTTCCTGATTTGCCGCCAAATCCAAAAAATTACGAGCAAAAGCAAAAGTATCAACGCGAGCAGCGTGAGAATAATGGAAGCGTAATTTAGCGCGATGGCGCCGACGCGGAAAAAGAGTGGCTTTGTCACCTCTATGGTTACGATCTCCGAAGCCGCGCTGACTAAGCCTTCGTTTGTAACATTTTTAGCCCAAACTCTGTATAGACCGGCCGTTACGGTTTTTGAAAAACTGTAGCTAAATCTGCCGTCCGTGCCGGCGAACCGCTCTTCAATCACAGGATCGGCGGAACCTTTTTGCACGAAAAGCAAAATTTTGCTATTCGGATGCGCGAGGCCCTTTATCGCAATCACCGAACCTTCCTCAAGTTCTTTGGGCCAATCGGTAATTATTGGAGCAGTGATGGGTTGTTCAATTTCTGAAAACCGCACAGGAGTTTGCGGAACAGCCGATGGCGCGGCAGGCGCTGGTTTTTCCACCGCCGCGACAATATTGAATACGCCGCCTTTTAAACTGTCTAAAATATTGGTGCCCAAACCGTCGTTTGCCAAAACGGAGCCAGAACGGAAAATTACGGAAGCAGAGCCTTGAGCTTTGGGCTTGAAAGTAATTCTTAAAATGGATCCTGACGCTCCGTTAAAACCCGGATTTGGCGCGCCTCCGGAAAAACGCAAAGTGCCCGCGGCATTGGAATAAACCGGTTCCTCCGGCCATAAACTAAAAATTGAGCGCGTAAAGCCTGCGGAGGTAATCTCCAATTTTTGATTGTCAAAATTTATCTGGGCGGAAGCCGCGTTTATATCCCTGCCGCCGGTGTTTACATTCACCAAAACCGAGAAAAGTTCGCCTACCTTATATGCTCCGCTTGGGGGCGACAGAAAAAGTGTGGCTTGCGCGGCCACGGCCAAAGGCCAAACACTAAACAACACAAAAAGCAAACTTACGCGAAAAAACAACGAAATTTTGCGCATATTTACATTATACCACTCTCTTGCGTAATCTGCCGTGGTGTCTAGTGGAAAACCAAAAAGTGAGCCCAATTGAGCCTAAAAGCAAAATCATGACCGCCGAAGCAATAAATGCGGCGCTTGGCGGCTTTGTGGCGGAGCTTTCCTTAAAATTGCCCGCCTGGTCATACGCTTTTACAATAATTTCCGTGGGCCAATGCTGAATTTTTAAAATGTATGGAGGCTCGGTGCGCTCCGGACCTTTATTGAATTTTTTGGCAAACAAAGAAACTAGCCACGGGCTTTCCGAAACTTCATAATAAGCGACTCCGGAATCTTTATCTACAGCGGAGAAAGAAACAAAATATTTATTATCTGCGACGGTCGGGTGTTTGCTTATCATTGGTATAAAACTTTCTGGTGGAGTCGTATCTGGCGGCAGAATATATTCCTCTTTCGGTTTCGGCGGCTCCGCCGGTTTTGTAGCAGGAGCTTTTGGCGTAGTGGGGGCTTTTTGAATGGCCAGCTTTAAAGAACCAAGCCCTATATTTTTAATTTCAGTTCCCAAACCGTCATTTAAAAGAATGCTGAAATCAGAAAGTTTTATCTCCGCGCTCCCTGCCGATTTCGCTAGCACGCTGAAACTCAAAATCGGGCCGGAAGATCCGGAAAACCCTCCCGGCACTCCTCCTGCGAAAGAGATGGTCCCGGCCGAAGCGTTTATCTTTGGACGCTCCACCCACAAAGTTAAAATTGAAGAGCCATATCTGACATCCAGAAGCTGGAGATTAGAAATTGGAAGTTTGACGGTGCCGGCAATAGTATTAATTTGCTTGCCTTCCGTATTTATAGAAAGAGTTGCCTGAAAAGAATCGCCCGCCAGATAAGTGGTTTTAGCAGATTTTAAAAGAAGAGATTGCGCGCCAGCAAAAAACGGCAACACTAGCACAACTGCGGCAAATAAATATTGAAATATTTTATGTTTCATGTTGTGTGTTTCAAGCTTTGTGATTACCCTGTCCACCAGTAAAGCATTATTGAAAAATCTGATAAATTGACAATTTTATCTTGATTTATGTCCGCACACGGATTTTTCGGATCCCTTTGATTCCAGAAAAAGAGCATTATGGAAAAGTCTATCAAATTAATTTTGCCGTCTTTATTAATATCCCCGTTTTTATTGCATGTTGGGGCCGCTGGCGCCGGGCGCAAAGCCTCTCTTATCCGGCTCACGAAAGCAACGTCTTGATCCCCTACTCTAAACGCCAAACTTTCGGAAAACGGCGAGATGATATTGTCCGGGGTGACAGTCTGGGATTTAGTCGTGTGATCTCCCCTCTCCAAAATCTCCGAATCCAGGACGTAATCCCAAAAGCCCAGCTTATCGGATTTTGTTTTGTCCGTAATGATGTGGGATGAACTAATCGTAACATTAATTGAAGACGCGGGGTAGGCGTAACCGAAAAATTTTATGTCATTTCCGAATTTCACCTGCGATTTGTCGGCGCCCAATGTCGGAGGTATGACTATTCCTGAAATTACAGCGGTTTGCCCGGAAGAGACCTGAATAGTAAAGCTTGAAGTTATGGACCTTCTATTATCCGCGTCTATCGCGTAAACAGAAAAAGTGTAAATGCCTCCTTCAACACTCACCGATACTTCAAAATTTCCGGCCGAATCCGCTTCCGGAGTTACCACGGTTGTCCCATCTTTAAAAACCACCAAATCCGCCGCGGGGTAAGCCCTGCCTTTTAAAATAACTTTTGTCGCAGATGGGATTTGCGGCGCGAAAGCGCCTCCACCGCCACCGCCTCCGCCCCCGCCGCCGGTAGTCGTTGTTGGGGTGGTTTCGGCCGGCGCCGCGGCCGGCTTCGCTGAAGCCTGTGAAGAAGTAGCGATTGAATTTCCGAAAGCGTCTTCAACCCGCACCACAAAATAATAAGTCGTGCCATTGGTAAGACTGGTGCGGGTTGAACTAGTCACATTTCCCAAAGAAGCGGAATAGGTATAAGGGCCGCCGGAAGTTGTGGAGCGGCCAACGTTATAACCGGAAGCAGTCCAGCCCAAATATCCCTGCGAAGCGTTCCATGATAGCGAAACCTGCCCGTCGCCGGCTGTGGCAGAAAGCGCGGGCGA
>Ga0209542_10017530_pt1 | contig 11718 bp, 9 predicted proteins | sample RifCSPhighO2_01_FD_184028 | JGI IMG/M metagenome (GOLD analysis project Ga0209542, IMG submission 184028) | Soil microbial communities from Rifle, Colorado - Rifle CSP2_plank highO2_0.1 (SPAdes) (version 2) | ecosystem: Environmental > Terrestrial > Deep subsurface > Rock core/Sediment ...
CTCAAATGATTTTCTATAACCGGAAGCATGGGTATAAAGGAGATAAAAAGGAATAAAAACATGCTATAATGCAGAAAATTAAGAGAAAACATTTTATTTGTAAAAACAACAACTAGAAATATAAAAAAAATAATTAACACAGAAAATCTTATCGCTCTTTCCATTTTAAAAGAAACCTTCTTTTTGTTTAAAAGCACTCCTAACCCCAAAAACATACCTGCTGTCAGGACTGTTATGAATTCAAAAACATACCAATCCAGGTCTTTTGTGCGCGGAGTAAATGTGTTATATATAAAACGAGTAACAACAATAATGGTTATTAATGCAATACTTATTTTAGAAAATAATTCTACATAATCCCGATCATCACCTACCTGAAATCTTTCTCTTTTTAACTCAAGGCCAAATATTTGACCGTTATTATTTGCTTTTATTGCAAATTGCATATGCTTCATCTTTTCCAGTCCAAACAGATAAAGTATTAGCGGCAATAGCGGCAGAATGATTAAAAAGACCCACGACGGTCTATCAATTTTACTAAAAGGAAGGTATATTTTTGCAGAGGTAAATGACAAAATTTCTTCAGGATGATTTACGAAAATTGAAAAGCTATATTGGTATTTTGTAAAAAAAGACGGTTCTAATGGAAGAATCGCAATGGCGTTTCCAATTTTCCCTTGGGTGGATTCTATTTCAAATTCATACTGTTTTCCTTTCGAATCAGCAATCGGAGGAAACCCAAACGGCCATATTATATTGCTACGCATAGAATTTGTATCGTAAATATGTTCATAGTACCATTGCTTTTCCCCAACTTCTCTTAAGCGGAAAATAATTCTGTCTGTGTTTTCCCGATAGAAATCGAATATACCTATAGAAACCGTGCCTAAATAATTATAATCAGATATAAAGCGGCCATTAATTTTTTCGCCTGCCTGCAATGCGCTCGTTTCGTCTAATGGTCTTTGCACATTTTGAATTTGAATAGCTAAATTATTGCCTTTATTAAGAATATTTTTACCCCACTTGTGTGTGCCGGTAAGAGTCATTAAGGCGGAATCCTGTAAAAAGACCTTCTGATCTAAAAACACAGTACTCACTCCGATAATAAGTAAAATAAAAGAAACGATTATAAGAAAAGGAACCCTACGGTATATTACTGATAATCTTTTTAAAAAACCCTCAAGCGCATAAGGCGCATAAAGTAACAAGCGGATAATAATTCTGCCAAGAAAGATAAATAGTAAAAAAAATACGATGATTATTTTTATTATTTTTCTCACTACAAATATTAATCTTTTTAATTGCGAGATAACAAAAGGTATTGCCATTGATAACACTGCTAAAATAATAATTTGCACATGAAACTTATTGTCAAGATTAGGACTTAAAGAAATTAGTTTTTTTTTAACAAAGTAAGGGATTTGCTGTTTTTCATTTAATAACCATTGCTTAGGGTAAGTGTATTCAGCAATAAATGTCTTTTGAGAACTATTAATAGCAACAGTATCACCAATAGTTCCTTTAACCGATTCTATTTCAAATTCGTACCGTTTGCCTTCGGAATCACTAATCGGGGGGAATCCGAATGGCCAAAAAACCTCTCGCCTTATTTGGTCGGTTTTAGAGTCCTGCTCATAGTACCAAACATTCTTTCCTTCTTCTTTAAAACGGAATATTATTGAGTCAGAATTAATTCTATTATGCGTATTGAATTTAATTCCTATACCCCCAAGGCGGTTGGCCGAAGCAGTAAATTGTCCCTTAATTCTTTGTCCTGCTAAAATATCTTTTCCGTTTAAGCTAATTTTATCCCATGAATGCTGATAAACTAATTCCGAAAAAGGATATTCTGTAAGAAGATCTTTGATGTGGGTACGATTATGTAAAAAAAGATAAAAAATTCCGGAGAGAAATATTGTAGATGCAATAAAGCAATAGAAAAAAGTTTTAATAATAAAAGATAATCTCATGTACTACGCTAGTATAACATATTAAAAATTAATCCGTTGACGAAAGGACAATAAATTGTTATTATTACACAATAAATATGGAAGAAGTTTTTAAAAAAACTGCCTGCAGGGTGTGCATGCAAAATACACTGAAAAAAGTATTAACTCTTGGACCAACCCCATTAGCCAACGCATTCCTTACAGAACAACAAATCAATATAGGTGAAAAATTTTATCCGCTTGATGTTTATTTTTGTACAAATTGCCATTTTCTTCAACTGGGACATGTTGTCTCTCCGTTACTTCTTTTCCAGAACTATGTATATGTGTCTTCAACATCAAAAGTATTTATCAAACACTTTGAGCAATACGCAGAAAGAGTCTATAAAAGGTTAAAGCTAAACGCCGGCTCGCTTGTTATCGATATTGGCAGTAACGATGGTATTCTTCTTAAGCCTTTTAAAAAATTGGGAACCAAAGTGCTTGGAATTGAACCGGCAGAGAATATTGCAGAAATTGCAAGAGCAGAAGGTATAGATACTATTTCTGAATATTTTAGCAAGAAACTTGCTCACTTTGTTGTTAAAAAATATGGGAAAGCAGACGCTATTACAGCTAATAATGTCTTTGCTCATATAGATGATCTAGATGAAGTAATAGAAGGATTAAAAATATTATTAAAAGATAATGGAGTATTTGTCATGGAAGCGCCATATCTAATAGATTTTTTACAAAAAAGGTATTTTGACCTTGTCTATCATGAACACCTTTCATACTGGTCGGTTGATGCGCTGCAAACACTCTTTAAAAGATTCAATATGACTGTTTTTTTTGTTGAAAAAGTAGCTGTCCATGGCGGATCGATTCGTGTATTTGTTAAAAAAGAAGAAGGTCAGTTTACTGTTGATAAAAGTGTCAAGCAATTTCTCCTAAAAGAAGGTGAGATGAAGCTTAAGGATATTACCACCTATCTAGATTATGCACAAAAAGTATACGAAAATAAAGTAAAGCTTTTGTTATTATTAGAAAAACTTAAATCAGAAGGAAAAACAATTGCCGCGTATGGTGCTCCGGCAAAAGGAAATACGCTCCTTAATTTTTTTGGCATAGGAACTGAAACGCTCGACTTTGTTGTTGATGATAGCAAATTTAAACAAGGTCTTTTTACGCCGGGAAAACATATCCCTGTTGTTCCTTCACAACAACTCTATGAAAAAAAACCGGATTATGTACTAATTCTGGCGTGGAATTTTGCAGAATCAATTATGAAAACACACGATAAATATAAAAATGAAGGAGGAAGATTTATTATTCCTGTTCCAAAACCTAGAATAGTATAAAGTATGTTAGAAAATAATTTTCTTGAAGATCCGACTGTAAAACAAGATATTGAAAAAATTACCGCAACGATTCGCCCATATAGGCCACAAATTGCCGGTAAAGTATTTCTTATTACCGGAGGATCGGGGTTTTTGGGGAAATATCTTGTTGGAGCATTATTGTATTTAAATAAGCATACACTAAAAAAACCGGCAAAGATAATCGTAGTTGATAATTATATAACTTCATCAAAAAAAGGAGATGTTTTGGAAAATAAGTTTATCCGTTATATCGATCGTGACGTTACAAAAAGGGTACAAATAAATTCTCATATTGACTATATTATCCATGCTGCCGGGATTGCCTCGCCAATTTATTACAAAAAATACCCGCTTGAGACAATTGATGTTGCAATTAAAGGCACCAGAAACATGCTTGAGTTAGCTAAGAAAAAAGGGGTAAAGAGTTTTCTTTTCTTCAGTTCGAGTGAAATCTATGGTGACCCGATTCCATCAGAGCTTCCAACAAAAGAAATATATTGGGGTAATGTATCCTCAACCGGTCCCCGGTCATTATACGACGAGTCAAAGCGGCTTGGAGAAACATTGTGCATGGTTTACTATAACTATTTTCAGGTGCCAATAAAAATTGTTCGGCCGTTCAATGTTTTTGGTCCCGGAATGGGTTCAAAAGACTATCGTGTTGTTCCAAACTTTATCCGCTGTATTTTAACAAAAGAGTCTTTACCGGTCCATGGTGCCGGAAAACAAACAAGGACGTTTTGTTATATTTCTGATGCTGTCGCAGGGTTTTTCCTTACACTGTTTATTGGTAGACCTGGGGAGGTATACAATGTCGGCAGCAACCAGAAAGAGATTAGCATGAATAAACTTGCAAAAATTTTTCAGACTATTAGTAATGAAAAGATAGATATTAAAAACGTTGATTACCCTGCATATTATCCGCTGGGTGAACCATATCGTCGGTGTCCGGATGTATCAAAAATAAAACGTGAATTAAAATATCGGCCAAAAGTTGGACTGGAAAAAGGTTTGCTTCGTACTATAACCTGGTGCAAACAAAATTGGGAGTTTAGTACTTTATGAAAGCTGATAACTATATGGAATCGGACTTGCTGTGTGGAGTTTGAAAATTGCTGCAAGAGTCCCCACTAATTCAATTTCCGCATACTTAGGAACTCCCGCTACGGGTGTTGGAAGAGGAAATGGTTGAACAATTGTACCTTTAAGAATTCTTTTTTTGTACTTTTCCAACATATGCATAGCTCTCACAAGATGGGGTGCATGCGAAACTACTGCAATCCTTCGTGGGGTTAATCCTTCCGGAAATTGAAGTCCTTCTATCTGATCTGCAGTGTTTACAATGGGACGTATTTTTCCATCTTGGCCAACTATATCTTCGTACATCATTATCTTTTCAGGCGGAAACTTTAATACTTCTTGAGCTAATACTCCTTTTACATGTTCATTCTCCCAGTGAGTTGCACTATAGTGTAACCACGGACCATGCTGTAAGATTTCTTCAGACGTTACGTCTTTAGCACTTTTCCCTAATCTTTGTGCAGTTATTTCTTTTACTAATATTACTCCTGCGCGAACTCTTGCTCTATCCATTTTTCGCGACCAAGGTAAGTGTTGATATCTGTCTGGTTTTTTCTCGTAGGGTGGAAAATCCAAGCTATATTCTCCAGGTCCTGAAACCACAAATACAACATCGGTGTCAGAATAGATTTGAGGGTGAGGAAGAGCTGCTCTTTCAAATTCTTGAAGCATGTCAAGATCATGGTCTAAGATGGTATCAACTTCTTTAGGATCGATATTTTTTAACTGTGGAGTATCTACTTTTGCCGCTTCCAAAATACGCTCCCTTAATTGAGTTCGTTCAGTTTCTCCGAATACTCTTGGACCATAATTACGTAATGATTCTCCAGTTGGTGATTCCATAATAAAATTTATACTTAATATTTTTCTCTTTGTCCTCGTACACCTTCCAGATTACTAAGAAGTTGTGTTTCTAAAATCTTCTCTTTATCGATTGTAATTTTGAATGCTTCACCCCTTTTTAGATAGCCTTCTTTACTTAAAATACTCATGCTCGGTATATTTTCCTCTTTATATACTTCATTTGGATGCTCAAGTCCATACATCAGCAATCGAATTGGATCTCCGGTGCCTACAATCGCAACAGATTTCCCTTCGTTTCTTTTTACAAGATCATTAAACCCTCCAAGCATTCGACGTATAATCTGTTCTTTTACTTCCTGATCAGGAGATCTGGGATGCATATAAATATCTTCGCCCTTATCCATAATTTCCTGCTGAGCACTCAACGGTACTCCAATCCACCCTGGGATATGAGAATCTGCAAAAGCAGGATTTTTAACAATAGGTACGTCACCTGTTTCGCCAGAAAGAATTTCTGCTGTTTCTATTGATCGGATATGGTTACTTGATTCAATAACATCAAACCTAATTCCATTATCCTTAAGACTCTTTGCAAATTTAGTAAATTGATCTCTCCCCTCCTGACTAATATGAGTTTCTGGCGGGTACATCAATTTTCTCCCTTGCTCATCAAGAGGATATACTATTTCCGCATGCCTTATTATGTATACTTTTGTCATAACAGCCTATTATACCATTTTTATCTGTTATTTTACCTCTTTACATATAGTATAATGACGCTATATGAATCTCTCTCCCGAACAAATGTCTGGCAATCCGGAGATCGTTCAATTAAATAAAGAATTTGTTTTATTTGACCCCAGACGAACACAAGTAAAAAAATCTTTTCCCACTGCCAAGCATCAATATGATGAATTTATATCTCAAATCCAACTCCAAATTCCCTCGTTGCCTCTAATCCCAATTAGAATTGAAACAGGGATTTGGCCAAACGAGCATAAACATTTTGGAATAAATCCATTTGACCCTGAAGCAAAAAAAGCTATAACAGCAGAAGACTTTAACTTACAACAACGGATAAAGAAATTCAAAGAAGCATGTGAAAAAGATATAGAGGAACAAAGACAGGGAATTAGTGCTGTTAGACCTGAATTCCCACTTATATTAGATCTTTCAGCAAGTATTTATACTTTACATGATCTTGGTTTATGCGATGAGGTAAAAAAGCCTATGGGTTTAGATTATGTAATTAAACCTGGAATACTAGAAGAATTAGAAGATGTCTATCTTAGTCTGATTTTTCCATCAGGATCTTGGATAAGTGAGAGTGAGGATACAAGAAAAGATGGTCTTGGTTTTTATAATTTTCATCCATCCGACACTGCTCCTTTGGCATGTAACCCGGATGGACAGTGGGCCGAAGGAGGTGCTCTTCATAAGGGTGTCCCATTACTCGTTCCCGCAGAATTAAATACTTTAAATCAAATTAAAGGAAAATTCCTAAAATTTATAACCAATTAGACCTCAAGCTCGTGATATAATGAAAAAATGAATAAACTTGTTTCTGTTGTAATGCCAACATTCAATTGTGAGCACCTGATAAAAGACTGTCTTGAATCCGTCAAAAACCAGACATACAGGCCTCTTGAAATCATTGTCGCTGACAGCTTTAGCACTGACAATACTCCTAAAATTGCCAAGAAATACGGAAAAGTTTATTCATTTGGCCGCGACCCAAAACAAATACGCATATTTGGAGCTCCTTATCAACGCAACTTTGCTGCTTCCAAGGCAAAAGGTGAGTATATTTACTGGATTGACTCTGATATGCGTCTTACTCCCGGTCTTATTGAGGCATGTATTAAAGCATTAGAGACACAGAAAGCTGATGCAGTAATTGTACCAGAAGTGTCATATGGAGAAAGTTTCTGGGCAGAGTGTCGGGCACTGGAGAAAGCTTGTTACAATAAAAGTCCAAGGTCCTATACAGATACGGCCAGATTTATTAGAAAGAAGGTATGGGATAAGCTTGGAGGGTTAGATCCAACACTTGGAGGAGCAGACGATTATGACTTTCAGGCAAGACTTGATGCCGGCGGTTACAAAACAGTAAAAGTTAAAAACCACGTCATGCATTACGAAGGAAAGTTAAGCCTTAAAAAACAATTAACAAAAAAATTTGTCTATGGTAAAACAGCTCTTGGATACATTAAAAAATATAAACATAAAAAAAATTATCTTAATAAACAATATTTTTTAATACGTCCGGATTTTTTGCAAAACTATGATCTTCTTCTAAAAGACCCTGTTCATGCAGCAGGAATGATAACAATGAAATTTCTGGAATATACTGCCGGATTTGCTGGATTAGTATATGGACAAATTAAAAAAGAAAAAATAGAAGTTTATGAAACCCCGGAACTAAGCAAATAATTATGGAAGTTGCACTAACAGGCAGTACTGGTTTTATTGGTACGTCCCTCATAAAATATTTATCCGGCAGAGATTCCCTAATACTTTCCCCCTTTGATAAAAATAAATATTCACTTGCGTCTATTGACACTTTAAAAGATTTTGTAAAAAACAAAGATGTCATTATACACCTTGCGGGTGCTACAAAAATAATAAATAATAATGATTATTATAATATAAATGCACTATATACTCGTAATCTTCTTGAAGCAATTTCTCTCTATGGTAAAAAAAATGTGAAATTTATTTTTCTTTCTTCTTTTGCGGTTTATGAAGAACTTACAAAACCAACACTTCTTGATGAAGACAAAACGAAAACAATTCCTCACAATGAATATGGTATATCAAAGTTAGCAGCAGAAAAATATATTAAAGTTTACTCTCAAGAAAAAAATATCAGCGCGTACATTCTTAGACTTGCAAATGTCTATGGACCGGGAATGAAACAAACAACCAGATCTGTTATCTATAATTGCATTAAAAGTATACAAACGAATAAACCAATTATCGTTAATGGCGATGGGAAACAAATGAGAGATTTTATCTATATTGATGATATAATACGAGCTATTACAAAAAGTATTTATTATCAAACACACAATTTTCTAATAGTTAATATTTGTTCATCTGTAAAAACAGAAATAATTAAACTAATAAAAGATATTGAGAGAATATTAAACAAGAAAGCAGTTATACAATTTAATAAAATCTATAGAGAAAAAGGGTATTGGATTGGCAATAATAAAAAGGCTTATAAAAAGATTAATTTCAAACCAAAAGTTAATTTAGAAAATGGTTTAAAAAAAACAATTGATTGGTATTTGAAAAATTCAATATAACTATGACAACACAAAATGTTCTAATCGTTGGAGCGGGAGTCGCAGGAGAAGAACTCATTAGAGAAATTAAAAAACATAAGGAATTAAAAATCAATCCTGTTGGTTTTATTGATGATGATAAGAAAAAAATAGGAAAAAAAATTTCCGGAGCATCTGTGCTTGGCACAATAAATAATCTAAAATCTTTCATCAAAAAATTTAATATAGATAAAGTTTTAATTGCACTACCTTCTGTTGATGGGTCTATTATAAGCGAGGTATTAAAAAAAAGTCTGGAAGCGGGGATCACTTGCCAGACTATCCCAAGAGTTAGAGAAATTATTGAAGGAAAAGTTGATATTAGAAGAGTTCGTGAAGTTAGGATAGAAGATTTATTAGAGCGGCCTGTTAGAAAACATGATGCTAAAGATTTATCCAACTTAATAACCGGTAATACTGTATTGGTTACAGGAGGAGCCGGTTCAATTGGATCCGAGCTTTGTCGACAAATTGCTTCTTACAAACCTAAAAAAATAGTAATATTTGACTGGTGGGAAAATGGACTATACGAGATGGGAAATGAGTTTAAAGAATTTTTTCCAAAAACGCATCATGTCTTAGCAATTGGAAATATCCAGGACAAAAGTCGTATTGATTCAATTTTTAGAAAATACAAACCATCTCTTGTTTTTCATACTGCGGCTTATAAACATGTGCCTCTTATGGAACATAATGCAATCGAAGCGGTAAAAAATAATATTCTGGGAACAAAACTCCTAGTTGAAGCTGCAAAAAAAGCAAATGTTAAGAAATTTATTCTTATCTCTACAGACAAAGCAGTAGAGCCTAAAAATGTGATGGGTATGACAAAATTTGTTGGAGAACTAATAGTGAACTCAGCAAACGCAAGTGGTGAAAATAATTTTTTTTGCGTCCGATTTGGGAATGTCCTAGACAGCGCAGGAAGTGTTTTACCCCTTTTTAAAAAGCAAATAGAAAAAGGCGAATTAACAATAACCGACAAAAAAATGACAAGATATTTTATGACTATTCCTGAAGCAGTTCAATTAATACTTAAAGCTGCAGTTCTAGGAAAAGGTAACGAAATTTTTATACTTGATATGGGAAAACCTATAAAAATTGTTGATTTAGCAAAGAAATTTATACTGCTTTCAGGGCTCATACCTGAAAAGGACATTAAAATTAAATTTATAGGAGCTAGACCTGGAGAAAAGTTAAATGAAGAACTTGCAGAAAAGGGCGAAAATATAGTAAAGACAAAATTTGAAAAAATACTTATGGTAAGAAGAAAAAAAATAGACAATAGAAGATTAAATATCTTAATTGAAAATCTTGATAAATTTTGCAAGTTATATAACGAAAAATCAGCTTTAATAAGGTTAAAACAATTTACAGAGAAGGTAAATGTTTCTTAATTTGAAGAAAAATTTATTTTTTTCTGAAGTTGAGATTTAGTGAAGTCTCTGAAATGTCCAAAAATATATTTGCTACCCCGAATTGCATAATAATTTACATCATCCCATGACCTTAAAGACAATACTTTTCTTATAATATATTTTGGCGTTAAGAATGACATATAAATGCTTCGTGTGAGTCCCATTATCTTTTCATCTGGAATTGGAGATTCCATAATCGGCTCTCTCATATCAAATCTATCCCAGTCTTTAGTTTTTAGCCAACCATTTTTTTCGCATTCTTTAAAAAGTGCAGTTCCGGGATAAGGAATAACAACTGTTGCCTGAAGTGTATTTATCCATCCTTTATCAAAAAGCTCTTTTGTTCTTTTAACAGTAGTTAAAGCTTCGTTATAAGTTTCCCAGGGATAACCTACCATGCAAGTTACATGAGGTTCCAATCCTGCTTTTGTTGCCATTTTTGCAGCATTTACCATATCCTCCGGTTTCGTGCCTTTGTTTAAGCGATCTAAAGTTTTTTGGCTGGCTGACTCTAGACCATAGAGAAGGAAACGAAAACCGGCTTTACCCATCAGATTATATTCTTCTTGATTTAGAGCATTAGCACGCATATTGCAACCAATTATAACCTTTTTATTGTAACCTTTTTCAATCATGCCCAAGCAAAATTTTTTAAGCCAATACCCAACCGGAAAAGTTCCTGTATCATCAAAAATTTCGCGAATACCTAGTTTAATTAAAGATCCAACCTCCTTAAGCAGTTGTTCCGGAGTACCTGTTCTCCACTGCGGATAAATACTAGTCCAGGAGCAAAAAACACATCCATATCCTCCTTCTTTAGATGGCCTTCTCCACCAGCAATCGCGCCCAATCATAGTATAGGTTCCAGGAGTATATTTAAAATTACCGTTATTATAGGCATATAGCTCCCATTTGGTTAATTTGCGATCAATCATTGGAAGAGAAGTTAAATCATGTTTAAGTTTAAATTTTCCAGTATTTTTTACTTTTCCATTTTTTTCTCGATAGTAAATACCCTCTTCCAAAGGTTTCTTTTTAGTTAGATGATTAACTAGATTAAGAAGAAGAAAATCGTAATCTCCTCCGGTCAAAATATAATCTACATTTGAATTTTCAAAAGATTCTTCAGGGTATGCAGTAACGTGGTCTCCTACTAAAACTATTTTTAATTTAGGAAAATTTTTCTTAAGATCATTTATAATTTGCCAATACTTCTTAATAATAGGAGTCTTCGCCTCAATGACAATAAGGTCAACCTTTTCTTTTTCCAATTCTTCTAAAAATTGTTGATAAGACCACCTTTCAGCAATCCCATCAAGCCATGAAACTTCATACCCATTTTCTTTAAGCATTGTTGCTGCGTATGAGGGTACCATTGGATAAATAAATGTAGGGTTATGGAAATATTGAAACTGTCTATTTTGGGAAAGTAACGGTACTCCTTTATTTGTTTCTATGGGGGGGTATGCAATTGCAATTTTCATAAAAATTGTTAACCGTCAAACAGGTCTTTTTACTATACTTGTTAATCATTTTTCTGTCAAGGTGTTGGATGTTATCTTATTAGCTTTTTTGTGAAGAAAAAGCCTTGTAGAAATTTTATTCCGTAAAATAAATGAGTCGCAATTACAGCCGGGATAAAAAGCGTAGCTATTCTGATATCTTTTTCTCTGGCAAAAACGGGAATAGCGCTTACAAAAACCAGCAACAGATATAGAGAAATAAGCAACAAATCTAAAAAAAATATCGAATTATTGATTAACGCAAATATTGG
>Ga0209542_10017531_pt1 | contig 11717 bp, 16 predicted proteins | sample RifCSPhighO2_01_FD_184028 | JGI IMG/M metagenome (GOLD analysis project Ga0209542, IMG submission 184028) | Soil microbial communities from Rifle, Colorado - Rifle CSP2_plank highO2_0.1 (SPAdes) (version 2) | ecosystem: Environmental > Terrestrial > Deep subsurface > Rock core/Sediment ...
TCCTGATTTGTATGTGTATCTGGCAACGACAAAGAAGGGTAGCGGAAAAATTTTGAACTTGGGGTTGCTGAAGGGAACGAAAGGAGGACAATCGTATATTATAAAAGAGCCAATAGAAAAATTATCCGGCTACAACTCTGTGGTTGTCTATTGCAAGAAGTTTGAAGTCCAGTTTACTTATGCAGCGCTGAGGTAAAAATGTTCCATAAATTTGTTGTTGATGTCTTATTTTGGTTGCATATGGCTGTTATTCTTTTTGGCGTATTTATGGGCCTTCTGTTTTCTTTTCCCATTGTTCTTCTCATTATTGGCGTTCACAGGACGCAATTTCTTATCTTCCATGATTGCCTTATCTCAAAATTGCAAAAGCGTCTGCATGGCATCCCTTTGGGAACGCATTTCCTGCAATTCGCCGTAGTAAAGATGTTTGGGAAAGAAATAAGTGAACGGCAAGCAAAACAAATAGATTACACGCTTCTTGGATTAACTCTGGTGATTGCTCTTTTGAATTCGTTTGTGATATGAGAAAAAAAACAGTTGCTTTCCTGAATCAGAATCTGAAATAAAGCGCCAGCGCCCGGACTTTCAACAGTCTCCAAGACTTATAAGCGGGAACGCGGTGACCGCGAATCCCCCTACCAGATCTGGGAGATCTGATTTGAACCGGGATATCCTTGCGGAAACAAGCTCAATGGTACTTTGGAAAGTGATTTCCAGGCTTGCGCAGTACCAGGTTGTGCCACGCTGGCATGAAATCAAAAACAAGAATGTTCTTATTTAAATATTTCTGTTTACCCGGCATCATCAGCAAGATCTTCTGCTTCGTGAGCAAGGAGAATGTTTTTCTGGTCTTTTTTCTCTCGAAAAGTCCTGGGCACGTACACTTTTTCCCTTGTTAAGGGATTCTCGCCAGTATAGTACATTGCTGTGGATGCTGTTCCCGGCGTAGGGGTAAACACTTGCGTCAGATTGACGAAGATATCTTTCTCATCACAATACTTCTTAAGAATTTCCATGTCTCTCATGGTCGTCCCAGGATGCGCCGCCACAAAATAGGGCACTAAATTCTTATGAGTGCCTTGTTCTTTGTTCACCAATTCATATTCTTTCAGAAAATCATCAAACGCTTTCTTGGCAGATTTGTTCATATTCTTGAGCACTGTATCAGAAATATGTTCTGGCGCTATCTTTAATCTCGTTACAAATTGCATGATCTTGCGAAACAACTTCTTCTGATCCAGAATAATATCGTGTCGTATTGCACTGCGCAATTCCAGCGTCGTCCCGTCATATTTCTGCTGTAATTTCTCCACTTCTTCCAAGAGCGGATACAAATTATCTTTCAGTACTCGTTTAGGACAGCCCGCACATTGCTGGTTGCAATACTTCTTTTTATTGTACACCGTTATTTCTTTCTCAATCACCGGAGAATGTATTTGCTGTGCTTCATCGTATAAACTGCAATACGACCCATACATGTTAATGGTGGGCAGTGTTAAATCATTAATCTTCCGCATGCCAGATTTATACAATACCTCAATCTCTTTGAGTATACTCTTCTGGCTTCGTCTGGCTACTTCTTTGCCCTGTACTAAAGGAATGACACAGAACGTGCAGCTTCCCCAGCAGCCTCGCCCTAGAATAACTGACGTCTCTAATTTGTCCACCATTCGTTCATTGAAATCCAGATTCTTGGAGTTAGGATGCAATCGCCTGGTATAGGGCAATTCATAAATCAGATCCATCTCTTCTTCTTGCATGGTATGTGCTGGACGATTATGTTGAATAAATCCAAACCCGCAAGGTTCTATAAACGCATCATCGGGGAGCAGGTAATGGATCCTGGTTAACAAATTAAATTTCAACGGATCTTGAACACACTCTTCGTAGCTGGGCATTTTGCGGATATTTTTGGAAACATGTTCTTTCTTTACCCGAAAGGCCGCTCCATCAATAGTTGCTAAATCTAATTGTTCTTTAACTGCTTCAAAATTCTTAATTTCTGAAAACAAAGCCATACGTTCTAATAAAGTCAAAATGGATCGTTCTGCATTTGCAAATAAGAGTAAATCAGCTTTCGTGTCGTTGAGAATTCCTCGTCTTAGAATATTTTCTTTGTAATCAAAATGGGTGAATCTTCTAATGGTAGCTTCCACTCCTCCTAAAACAGTAATACTTCCTTTGAATAACTTCTTCACATTCTGCGTGTATACCATCAAAGCTCTCTCCGGCACCAGCACATTCTCACGTTGGTGCAGCATAGGAGTATAATTAGCCAGCATGGAATCTAACAATCCAGATGTGATGCAAAAGAAATATTTTGGCCTTCCACAGGCCTGGAATTCTTCATCGCTCTGCGGCTGGGTAATGATCCCAACTTTATATCCCTTGGCATCTAGCAGCCGGGAAAGGATGGCCACGCCGCTGAGCGGATGGTCATAATAAGGGTCGCCGGTTACGAAAACGACATCAAACTGAGAAAAGCCAGCATAATATTCATTTCCTTCGTTCAGATTTGTCGGTAAAAAGTCATTCATAAGTGGTAAAAACAGCGTTTCTTCAAAAAGGTTGCGTTTCTGGCCACGAGATCCATAAACTTAATCCATCGTTTCTTCATGACCGCAGTCTAAGCAATAAAGATACTTCTTTCCTTCGTATTCATAGACATCACAATGGCATGATTTACATCGAGAACAACAGTACTTGTCTTTTGGGCCGGCAAGATGAACCATGGTAAAATGTGGCGGTGGGGAGATTTGAACTCCCGACCTCGACGTGGCTCAAGCGATTAATCATTGGACAAAAGCCTCATCGCTCAACTCTATGAGCGTCGCGCTATGGCCAAGCTTAGCTACACCGCCAATAAGCAGAAATGTTAAAAGATTCTTTATTAAGGTTTCTCCTTTAAAGAAATAATTTGCAACCCATACTTTTCTACTTCCTCAGCAGACCAGAAAGGTAATTGAAATGGCTTAAATCGGAGCACAGAACCCACTTTTTTCTCGATGACCCGTCCGGTGTATTCTTTACTTTCAGGATTCCATTCTTTAAGAATAAGAACATCTCCTTCATTGCAATTCCAATCAGCTAATCGTAATTCAAATGTTTTTTCACCAGAAAGAATTTTCTCAAAGTACTGCGGCAAAATCTTCTTTTCAATTCTCATGTAAACAACTTCGCCACTTCATCCACACTCAGTTCTCCAAGATTTCTGATAATGGAATGCATGCTTCCCCCTCCATCACCAATATAGCGAGGGAAGATATGAATATGAACATGAGGAACAACTTGTCCAGCAGCAGTGTGATGGTTCCAGCCGACATTAAACCCATCAGGACCTAATTTTTCCTGCAGGATGTTCATTGTTTTTTTCACGTCCAGCATCAGCTTTTGATACTGTTTGTCGTTAAGATCAAATATGGTAACGGCATGGTTCTTGGGAATGACAACGGTGTGCCCTTTGGCATGCGGTTTAACATCCAAGAAGGCAAGGGAATCATTATCTTCGTATATTTTGTGGCAAGGAATGTTTCCTTTCACAATTTTACAAAAAATACACTGTTCCATATCTGAAAGATAATCTTGCTGTTATTTATGTTTTATGCACAATCTTTAAAAATATACTCTTATACCATCTAGATTATGATTACAGCAAGAACACAAATTAAAGATATCTTGCGGGAAGCGGGCATGCAGAACATGTCAGCTGATTTTATGGAGCAATTAGATAAGAAAGTAAAACAGCTTATTCTTGATGCAGCAATGCGAGCAAAAGAGAACGGCCGAAGAACAGTCATGGCCAAAGATATCTAAGCATTTATTATCGTCGCGTGCTGTTAAATTCCCTGAACGGAACGAAGTGGAGTAAGAATGCAATATAGTCGAGGAGCGAAGCGATACATCAAGATAAAGAATCAAAGGGCAGTTTTCCGTTACTTTCTTAATAATTCATCAAGTGGAGAGAATGTTTTTTTCTTTTCAATTGTTTCCTGATGATATTTATTATTTTTCCAGTAAACTTTGTATGCCTGGGCATCTGGTTTAGAAGTGATTAACCTGTATTCTCTATTAATTATTTCCACTGCACAGCAATCCTCAAGAGCAATTCCTACTCCTGTGCTTCTTTTCATTATATCTCTTAGGTCCGAGTACCTATCTTTTTCTCTTGTGAAATGTGGCGCACAAAGTGCTTGAATCAAATCTAGACCATGTACACGAATGTATGGATTCTCAGGATTCGTCATTTTCCAACTATCACTCTGCGCATACTTAAACCAGCAAATTGCACCAGCACTTAATCCAGATAATACTATGTCTTTTTTGGCGGCTTTTTGAAGAATTTTATCAATGCCGTGTTTTCTCCAATATTTTAACATTTTAAGAGTATTTCCACCGCCAACATAAATTATATCTGCACCAAGAACAGTTTCTTCTAATTCTCTTTTATTTGGATTAGGATTGCTTAAATATAATGGAGAAATATCACACCCAAGTCTCACAAATACTTTCTGCATGACTTTGAAATAATCTTCTTGAAATTGACTTGGAGGAGGAATGAATAAAACTTTTGGATGATTTTTTCCCGAGAATCTGACTATTTCTTCATCAATTTGTCTGGTCTCGTATTTGGTGCCTGGTCGTCCATTCTCCCCGCCACCTATTGCGATTAGTTTAACCATAAAAACATTAAGTTGTGTAGGATATATAATTGTTTTGAAAGGAAAACTGTCTTCCTCTATTTTTAGGACTTTAAATTTATTAAGTCTATCATTAGGTTAACTGCAAAAAAGGATCATCTGAGTTCCAGCTTCTTCTCCATTTTCGGCGGAGGAGGAAGCGGCAACTCTTGTTCTTGTTTCGTCTCTTGTGATTGCGGCGGACCAAAGAGAATAATATGCTTTGATTGCGGAAGAGATGATTCGATGATTACCGGCTGCGGCTCTTCTTTCATCTTTCTCTCCAGAAGTTCCGGATGCTTCTGATAATACTCATCTAATTCTTTATTGATATAATTAATCTTCATCATAATCGGCTTTAATTTCCCATCTTTTCCCAAAAGCTCATCGATTTCCACTTCGTTTTTTAATATCTTCAATCTTTGCTCAATCTTATAAACACGGGAAATAATTTCTTCACTGATCATTTCTTTTTGCGCCACTTCCATCGTCACGCTCGGCATCGGAGCAACGCTCTTTTTTACTAAAACGCTCTTTTTTGCTATGGTAACATCTTGTTTGGTTTTTTCTTGGGCAAGGCGTTCTCCAAGCAAGTGGGACAGTCGTTCTACTTTTTTTTGTAAATCTTTGTCTTCCGATGCAGCAATCCGTTTTTGAAGCGTTGTGATCTCCCGCTTTAAAACTCCAATCTTCGCCGCTTCTCGTTTTTTTTCGTGAAGAAGTGCAGTTTCTAATTCCATAACTCCTTCCAACTTTTTCTCCAGGTGAATGATTTCCTTTCGTAAGCTTAGTTTAGGAACTTTTTTCTGAGAAGCCAAATATTTTATTTCATTAACCTTTCTGCGGATTTCGTCTTTAGAATAGCGTAAGGTTTCCTTGCGATAGATTCTTGCTGCTTCAAATAAAATCGACTGTGTTTTCAGAGAATTCATTGGAAAAGACCAGTCCGCTTTTTTCCTGGCATTGGCGGCGGTGGAAATTCACTCGGCGTTCCCATTGATGCAGGAGTTTCTAATGGCGTAGGAGCAACTCTGGCAATCCCGGGCATAGAAGGAGCACCAATTACATGTTTCTGTGGCGGCGGTCCGGAATACGGCGGATAAGAAAGAGTTCTCATCTCTTGTTTTGGCAGTGATCCAGATCTCATAAAGTTATCCACTTTATCAGAAATGGCAATCATTCCTTTAGCGACTGTTTCATTCTGGCTGAGAACAGTATCCATTTTTTCCTTCAGCGTCTTGAGCATGATCGAAGGATCTTCTTCTTGCGTTTGTTCCAGTGTTTTCTGAAAGATGACAGTCAGTTCATGAATCGAGTCTTTCAGGCTTTCAATCTCCAGAATAAGCTCATTTACTTTTGTGTCTGGCTGAATTAATTTTTTCTTTAAAGCTTCCACATCGTAGCGCAAATCAGAAAGTAACTGATGAGGAAGGAGATCATATACTTCTTCAGCCATATCTACCACCACCTTTTATCTCGTTTAAAAAGAAGGGATGGTATATAAATGTATCGAAAAATCATTCTATTGGGATTGAATTACCAGCTTACATAAATCTTTAAATACAAGTAACCACTCAATGAGTTCAATATAATCTTAACTCAAAACATATGGTGGAATAATGGATGAAGAATTTGAACAATTAACTATGGAGTGTACCAATTGTCACCTCCAATTTTATGCCTCTGATTTAAAAGTTAATGCTGCTTCAAATTTAGTAGTCTGTGTTAATTGTTACAATAGTCCTGGGGGTAAAGTTAAAGTTCTTAAGGATCGCCCTCTTCCAATGAAAAAGACGTTTGTTCCGGAAACCCCTGTTGTTACACCAACACGGGAACATTTACCAACAGCAAAAGAACCAGCTATTTCCGTTCCGGAAGGATTTACTTTATTTCTTTGCAGGAAGTGCAACTACCTGTTTAAGCGCAAGAATGACTACCAGCGTGGCTGTCCTTACTGTTCTCATACGAATTTAAGAGTAATTAAGAAGAATTAAGAGCAGATAAAACAATATAAACCACTTTTAATTCACTATCCCGTTGCCCTTTAAAAAAATCCATACATTAATAAATCTTAACTTTCTTTAAGTTTCAATGGTGTTGGATGTACTTTTACCTTCGCTCGCAGTTGTTACCTTAATTGTTGCTTCTTATACGGATCTCAAACACCGGGAAGTGCCGGATTGGCTCAATTATGGACTGATATTTGCTGCCTTGGGCCTGCGAACGCTTTTTTCCCTCGAACTGGGCTGGCCTGTTCTTCTGTCAGGCATACTCGGCTTTGTGGTGTGTTTTCTCCTAGCCTGTTTGTTTTATTATACCAATCAATGGGGCGGCGGGGACAGCAAACTCCTTATGGCCATGGGGGCAATTATTGGCATACGTTATCCTTTTGATGCCAGCAGTTTTCAGCTGTTGTGGTTTTTTGCAGCATTGCTTTTTCTGGGTGCTATTTATGGAATTTTGTGGATGGGCTATCTGGCCATCACGCAGCGAAAAAAGTTTGTGCCGGTCATGGTGAAGATTATAAAAAGACACAATAAGGTGCACATCAGTTTGATGCTTCTTTCTGGTGCGTTTCTTCTGCTGAGCTTTTTTCATTCCCTCTTCTGGCCGCTGACTTTTTTTCCCCTGGCGTTATTTTATCTTCTTACCTTGGTTAATGGTGTCGAAGAAAGTTGTTTTGTACGAAAGATAGATCCTCTTTCGGTAACGGAAGGAGACTGGTTGGCAGAAGATGTGGTTGTCAATGCCAAACGGGTTGTTCCCAAGAAAACATTGGAAATGAGAGAAATAAGGCTTTTGCAATCCCTCAAAGCCCAGGGAAAGTTAAAATATATCCTGATTAAGGAAGGCATCCCTTTCGTCCCCAGTTTCCTGTTAGCATATCTTGTTAATCTATTTGGAAAAGGTTTTTTTACCTCATTTTTCTCATTTCTGTTGTAGCTCAATTTAAAATTTAGAAAGCTTTTTATAGTCAAAAGAATTGTCTTCAAACTGGATATTAAAGAGGTGTATGTCATGATCAATCGTAAAGGATCACTAAACTTATCTATTGAAGCAATTGTCGTGATAGTTATTGCGTTCGTTGTTCTGGGATTGGGATTAGGATTTGTCCGTAGTCAATTTAAAGATATAGGTGGAACAACAAAAACAGTTCAAGAACAAATTCGCCAGCAGCTTCTGGATGATTTACGCACAGGGGACAAGAGATTAAGTTTCCCTGCTACTGAAGTAAATTTAGCTAAGAAAGAATCGATAGTAACTGCCATAGGGGTTAAAAATGTGAAGCAGGGGACGCTTAAATTCAAAGTAATAGTGCAGTCATCAGGGGGCGACTCTATTTTTGGAACTGAGATTAATGACAATTTTTTATATGCAGCAGAGGTTGATGAGCTTCCACCAACAGAAAGCAGGATTATTCCCGTGAGGATTACCTCTGAGACATTAGCAGGAACAGGACAATTTAAGATACTTATTCAAGATGTAACTGATCCGTCAGCGGAAACAGTTTATGATTCTAAAACATTCTTTATTACGGTAACAGGGTGATTCTAAATGGCACGAAAATCAAATGTAAAGAAACGGATGACGGAAGATCAGGAATTTCAAATAATGAAACTGGTGATGGACAAATTTCTCTGGCTGGGATTTATCGTCATGGGTTGGGGAATGTATTCTGCAATTAAAGATTCAGCAATTTTACCGGGATTATGGTACATGATTGCCGGAGCAGTACTGCTCTTTTTGTTTGTCATCATCATTGTCAAAGAGTATGAAATTATAAAATAATTTCTTTTTTTATAAAGGCAGACATATATAGATTGTATTGAAACATGAGGCGAAAATCAGCGGCGATTGAATTATCAGTCAATATGCTGGTAATGATCATTATTTCTTTAGTGGTCTTAGGCTTAGGAATAGCTTTTCTCTATCAACTACTAGGAGAGGCAACGATTGGACAACAAGATCTTGATCAACGGCTTCAGGAAGAACTGGAACGCCTTCTTATTGATGAAGGGCAGCGAGTTGCTATGCCATTATTTACCGCTGATGTTCAGCGAGGCGAACGCCACATCTTCGGTTTGGGAATATTAAATATCGGCGGCGCCGGCAAGAGTTTTGTTGTTAAGATTGAATTAGATTCTGTTTTTGATGCCCAAAAAAAAGAGATTACTTTAGAAAATAAAGATACCTTGGCTGATATGTGGCTCCTTTATCCTCAAGATATAATATCCTTGCAAGAAGGCGGCCACAAAATAGAAAGTATTCTCGTCAATGTTCCCAAAACTGCTGTTCCCGGACAATATATCTTTAAAGCGCGCGTGTTTGCCCTGGAAAATCTCGATGAATCAGGCGAACCGGAACAATATGGCACGACGCAGACGTTTGTAGTGAATGTTTCATAAAAAAGAAAGATTACATCAATAGTTCTTCCAAAAATTTCCGTGGATCTTTTGCTTTTGGAACAGCATGACCGATAAGCACTCCTTCTGTTCCCAGAAGCAAGGCATGTTTAATATCTTCTTTCGTGTGCACGCCTGCGCCGCATAAAACACGGCTTTTGGGACTTATCTTCTTCACCGCTTCCACGGCTTTCACAATCGTATCTGGTTTTGCTTCTGTGACGGAAATAGTGCCGCCGATAAGTTCTTTTGGTTCGTAGGCAAGATACTCGGGATGAAGCCGGGCAATTTTCTTTGCTTCATGTATTGTTGATGCGCAAATAATTGTTTTAAGTTTGTATTTGTTACATAAACGAACTGTTTCTTTTAAGATGGTGAAGGGAATTTTCCATTCGGAATGATTAAGAATCGTTCCTTGCACGCCGATGGCCTTCAGTTCTGCAGGAGAGATACTTCCGGTATGCGCTCCTAAGATAACCGGATCACAATGTTGCGCAAAAACAATTAAGTTTGTCTTTTCTGCAATCTCTTTCACTGTAAGAAGAGAGGGAGCAACGGCAATAAGATAATTCTTTTTCCGTACTTTGGCTATTTCCTGTGCTAAAAGGAGTGCTTTTTTTCCTATCGCTTCCGGATATGTTTTAAAATTAATAAGTATAAGTGGTTTCATCTATCAGCCTCATTACTGTTGGAATCGTGAATGTTATTTTTTAACTTTAAATCTTACGTCAATAAAATCTTTTTGTTTTCCTTTTTTAAGTTTGTTGAGTATTCGGAAGAGGTAACTTATCAGAATGATAATGATTATTAATGGGAGTAAATAAACCAGAAGTTTAAAGAGAAAAATCAGAAACAGCATAATCAGGAACAAGATTCCCAGAATAACCATCCAGGCTTTCAATCCCGATGTTTTAATGATCATTTTTTGTATTGTATGCTGTTGTTGTTAATTCTTACCAAATATGTATCTATTAATAGGGATACAATATGATCTAATTCATTTCTTGTTTCTCGTTGTAACTCTCGCTCGTTTTCAGCAAGTGATTCTATTTCTCCGGCAGGAGAGCCATTTACAGTGCAAAAGAGAGTAGCATAACAGGAAGGTTGGTAGCCATCCTCGGGGCGATTAACTCTTCGCAGTTCACCAATGATCTTAATTATTCCTTCTTCGGGATCATTTTTAATCATTTTTGTAATGGTTTGATAAAAGTCATCATTCATGATCTCTACAAAGTTCTTCCTACTTTAAAAATGTTCTTTTACTAAGAAATACTATTTTACTAAGAAATATCATCATACTGCCATAAAACAAAGTCTGAATAAAGATAATAAAAGCAGCTTGGATAAAAAAGGAGATAGGAAAAGTCTGAATTAACAATGAATCTGCTGCAAACTGCCAGTTTCCTTGCGGGAAGAAGAGTTGATGGAAGAAGGTAAACGAAGTAGTAAATGAGATTATGGAGATGAGAAATAATACTCCAACAAAAGAAAGAGTCGTTATTCCTCCGTATTTGAATAGTTTTTGTAATTGCTCTTTATTTTTTTTATGATAGGTTAGAGAAATCGTAGCCAGCAATAATAAGACATAAAAAACATAATCTGCTTTTCTCATTACTTTCTTGACGTCCTGCAGATGTGAGAGTTCTTCGCTGGTGTAATTCAATTGCAATTCTTCTTTGTTTTGAAGATACTGGAGCGTATTATCTTGTTCTTCTGTTAGATCTGTAAAAAAGAGTGTTGTTTTATATGAAAAAAGAAGAAGAAGTAAAGGCAAGGAGATAGAGAAGATAATCAAGAACAGTTTGTCCCTCATCATTCATGTAGTTAATGAAGCGAGTATTAAAAATCTATCCCTCGATAGACACTCTTTGGAGAAAGGCGATGAAGATCTTTCATTTTGAATGGATATGTTTCACGAGATTGATAGACCGTTGACAGAGTTGCTCCATATTGCTTTATGGTTGTATCTACAATATACTGTTTGCTTATTTCCGCCGCAACATGGCTGCAAGCTTTTCTCGGGATGGAAAATAAAAGAAGAGAAATTTCATCAAGAGGAATTCCTTGCGCCACTGCACGTTTGGTAAAAAGAAGTGTTCCAATATGGCATTTGCCTCTTGCCGATTGAGGATAGAATGGATTCACTAAAGCAGATACTTCCTCAGGAATTGTATCTTCCAATAAATCCCGTTCTACGGAATCCGCTATCTGTTGGAGTACTTCTTTCATGTGCTACTATTCACTCTGCTGTTTTATAAACTTTTTCTACTTTTACAACCAGATAGTAATTATCACTTATGCTTCTCTTTCAATAATTTCTCCAAATGCTCGGAGATAAACTTTCCGGATGCTTTTCCCTGCAATTGTTTCATCGCTAGGCCCATTAAGGCAGAAAACGGCGCATCAGGATTTTTCTCTACAATCTTTTTCAATTCTTTATGGATCTCTTCCGTCCCGAGAGAAGCATAATATGTGAGGTTAAACTTCCTTTTAATCATGTCAATCAATACGTCCAAGACAATATCTTTATGAATTTTATCCTCGGCTAAATATTGGAATAAATCTCGCAATTGATCCTCAGTCAATTTCTCCGGATCAAGACTATATTTGCGTTTTATTTCAAGCAGTGTTGACGTTA
>Ga0209542_10017532_pt1 | contig 11717 bp, 13 predicted proteins | sample RifCSPhighO2_01_FD_184028 | JGI IMG/M metagenome (GOLD analysis project Ga0209542, IMG submission 184028) | Soil microbial communities from Rifle, Colorado - Rifle CSP2_plank highO2_0.1 (SPAdes) (version 2) | ecosystem: Environmental > Terrestrial > Deep subsurface > Rock core/Sediment ...
TGGGAATGAGCATAGAAGAAATTGCAAAAGTTGCAGAGTCAATGCCATTGGAGCTAAGCGCGATGAAAGTGAAAAAGATTGAAAGCGGCGCCACGGTTATTGATTCCACGTATTCTGCTAACCCGGATGGGGTGATTGCGGATTTGGAATATTTGAATTTATATGAAGGAAAGAAAGTTTTGGTAATGCCTTGTTTAATTGAGCTTGGCCCGGCAGCCAAGGAGGCGCACAAACGTATTGGCCAGAAAATAGCAGAAGTTTGCGACTTGGCGATTATTACGACAAAAGAACATTTTGAAGATATAAAAGAAGGAGCCGGCGGTAGCGATAGGGTAGTATATATGGAAAACGCGCAAGAAATTGTGGAAACGATAAAAGGAGCAAACGCTATTTTGCTGGAAGGCGGTAAAGAAAGCCGCCTCCAACTGCAGCTTCTCGCCTTGCTTTTAGACAATGATTAAACCGATTTCCATATCATTATCGCCGAATACGGAGCCAGATGATGTAGGACTTGCTTTTGGTTTGCTGTTTTGCCCATGGCAATGGGGGAGGGGTGGCGCAACAGAAAAGCTGGAACAAGAATTTGCAAAAAGGCTTGGCGTAAAATATGCGTTTGCGTTTAATAGCGGACGGTCGGCGTTTTTGGCGATTTTGGACACGCTGAATGTAGAGAAAGGGAGTGAAATCCTGTTGCAAGCGTTTACCTGCAACGCTGTGCCCAACCCCGTGATGTGGGCCGGATTGAGACCTGTTTATGTGGATTGCAACGAAGACGATTTTAATATTGATGTTGAGGATTTGCGGCGCAAGGTTACTCCCAAAAGCCGCGCGGTTATTGTACAGCATACGTTTGGACTGCCGGCAAATATGGATAGGGTGATGGAGCTGTGCAGCGAGCATAACCTTGTTTTAATTGAGGATTGCGCGCACGCGCTGGGTGCGGCATACAAAGGGAAACAGGTGGGTACATTTGGGAGAGCGGCGTTCTTCAGCTTTTCCCGGGATAAGGTAATTTCTTCGGTATATGGCGGCATGGTAATTACAAATGATGGTATTTTAACAGAAAAGCTGCGCGCGTTTCAGAAAACCGCGGATTATCCTTCGGCTTCGTGGGTTGCTCAACAGTTGTTGCATCCTCCGGTGTTGAACTGGAAAATCTTGCCGACCTACCGCGTGTTGGGCAAGTATGTGCTGGTTGCTTTCCAAGTGCTTCACGTTCTTTCCAAAGCGGTACACTGGAAAGAGAAAAGGGGAATGCGGCCGGGATATTTTCCCAAAAGAATGCCCAATGCGTTGGCGATCTTGGCGCTTCGGCAGTTGGAGAAACTGGGGCGTTTTAACGAACACCGCAAAAAGATTGCCCGACAATATTATAAGGCGCTCGCAGACACCTCTTTTGAGTTGCCAGAATTTTTTGGGGAGCGAGAGAATATCTTTTTGCGGTTTACCGTGAAGCACCCAAAAGCGCACGAGATTATTCAAAATGCATGGGCGCAAAACTTGTTACTAGGGGATTGGTACACAAGCCCTGTAGCTCCCGACGATACAAGATTGGAAGCGGTACAATATAAACAAGGAAGTTGTCCGAAAGCGGAAAAGCTTGCCAAAATAACGTTGAATCTGCCCACGCATATCAATATCAATAAGAAACAAGCAGACCAAATTATTCAGTTCCTTAAGCGCGCGAGTTAACTTTTTCCGGGAGGTGTGATATAAAGTAGCCAGAGGCGCTCATCACAAACCCTAAACGGGAGGATGTGCGATGCCCTTTAAACACGACATGACGCGGAGCGGGTGGAAGCTGCTCGAGGATGTTGACGAGGAGCCACCAGAGATATCTATTCGTGATCTCGAGTTTGTCTCTTATCTTCGCCCACGCGAGCATATGATTGGTGGGCCGCTGCTGCTCGAGCGAAGTCAGGAGCTCGGCGCGAAGTTCGGCCAGATCGCTGCGGAACTCCTTCTGCCTAGTCAAAGGACGTTCCCAGCAGATTGGCGAATATGCAAAGTTCTCTTCCCAAGGACGGTCTGGCTGGATTGCGACGGAAACCGCCGTATTCCGGGTTGGCGCTGGGAATATACAGTGTGGCGGATTTACTTTCCCCATCTGGGGAACGCGTTCTTTGACCGAGATCACGTCGGCGTGCTGCGCCCGCGCGCGCGGCTGTTCTAGAGGTTTCTTGATCCTTTGGCTCAAGCCCTTGCAGAGATTTTCAAAGCAAGGGCTTTCTTTTTGGGCTTTAAAAATAGGTTTTAAAATGGTATTTGTGAAAGAAGAATGAAGATAAAGGAAATTACAAAGAAAGACGAATGGGAAGGGTTTTTGGCAGAGTGCGAAGAAAAAACTTTTTTCCAGGCTTGGAATTGGGGGGACTTTAGAAAGGCGGTGGGCGAGAAAATATGGAGGTTCGGAATATATCGTGATGAGCAGCTCGTCGCGGTGGCTCTCGTGTCGAAAAAAACCGCGAGAAGGGGAACGTATTTGGAAATAGCGCATGGTCCCACTACGCAAACTCAAAGCTCCAATTCTCAAATCCTAAAAACTCTTTTGATGGAGCTGAAAGAAATTGCGCGTAAAGAAAAAGCGAGTTTTATCCGGGTAAATCCTTTGTGGGAAAGAAGTGATGAAAATAAAGAGATCTTTAGCCAGTTAGGGTTCAGGCGGGCGCCCATGTACTCGACATACGAATCGAGCTGGAAATTGGATATTACGCTGAGCGAGGAGGAGCTTTTGGGAAACATGCGAAAAACCACGCGGTATCTCATTCGCCAAACGCTCAAAAATAAAGATATCGAGGTGCGGCAGGGTTTGGAGCCCGGCGACATAGAACAGTTTCACGCTTTGATCCGCGCGGTGGGGGAGCGGCAAAGATTTACTCCTTTCTCAAACAAAGATACGGCAAAAGAGATAGCCGCATTGCAAAAAGGTGGCGAGGTTTCTCTGTTTTTTGGATTTTATAAAGGCAAACCCGTGGCGGCCTCGTTGGTTGTATTTTGGTCGGGGATAGGATTTTATCATCAGGGAGCATCTCTCGGAGAATACGCAAAACTTTCGATTCCGTATTTGGTGCAGTGGGAAGCAATAAAAGAAGCAAAGCGGCGGGGATGCGCGCTGTATGATTTTTGGGGGTATGTGGATCCAAAGAAATATCCCAAACATCCTTGGGCAGGGCCTACGCTGTTTAAAATGGGATTCGGAGGTACGCCCTATGAATATGTAAAAACGCGCGATTATCCTTTATCATGGAAGTACTGGCCTACCGCGATTTTTGAAACGATTCGGGCAAAGCGGCGGGGTCTCTAAAGTATGCGGGCAAAACGATATAAGCTACAGAGGCGGTTGAAGCAAAAGCGATCGCGAGTGAAAAAGCTTCTGAAAAGCAGGATTTTTTGGTTTACCATATTTGGGTTTTTTGTTTTGGCGGGCTCGACATACGGAATTTTTTTCACGCCATTCTTTCAGATAAAACATATTGAAATTCGGGGGAACAAAAATATAGCAGAAGAAAAACTGCAAGAAGCGGCGAGCAAATATCTCCAAAGGAAGGTTGCGTTTTTCGCGACAAACAACTTTTTCCTTGCGAACGCTGCCGGGGTTGCCGCAAAAATTCAGACCGTGTTTCCGGAAATAGAATCGGTTGCGGTGCAAAAGAAATTTCCAGACAAGGTGCGAGTAACTGTGCAAGAGCGGCAGGGGATTGCGACATGGTGCCAAAACAAAACTCTTCGTGTAGAGCTCGAAGGTTCACAAGAGCAAACGACGCGATCCATCCGCCAATGTTTTACGCTTGACAAGCAAGGAGTAATTTTTGAAGAAATGGAATCGGCAAAAGAGGTAACTCTTTCTGCGGAAGGCGTGGAGGCCGCGTTGGGGGATCAGGTTGTTGATCCTGTCGCGCTCGAACGTATGCTGCAGTTTCAGCGGAGCGTGGATGCTTTTCCTTTGTTTGAGCAAGTCGGGTTGCGCGTGTTATCTTTGCTCGTTGTTTCAAAAGAGAGAGTGAACGCGGGAATTTCAGAGGGCTGGGAAATATATTTCAATCCTTCAGCAGGGGTGGATTGGCAGATTCAGAAAGTAAAGCTCGTGCTCGAACAGGAGATTTCCTCGCAGCGCCGCCCATTTTTGGAATACATCGATTTGCGCTTCGGCGACCAGGCGTATATCAAGTATCGGCAATAAATTATCTTTTCTTAGGCTTTACTAAACCGATATAATCTGCTATAGTTGATATATCGGATGATCTCTATGGCAAAAAGTAAAGTAAATAAAACTTATACCCGGCTTTTCGTCTTAGAGGAGGCGCGTCGCCGTACGCTTATCGAAAGCACGGCGTCATCACTACGTCTCGCCGGCATTAGTATTAGCAATGAAAAAGTTGAACAAATAATAAATCTTTCAATACTTGATTCGGAGTTTGAAAAGCGCATCGAGAAAATATTAACCCAAAAACAGCTTGCGGTTTGGGGCTACCTTCAGAAAGTTGACAGTGGTACGCCGCGCGAAATCGCCGAGCAAACAGAAGTTGCTTATCCCACGGTCAGGCAGGCAATCGATAAATTAATGCGCTTGAAAAAAATCGAAAGATTAGGGCAAGGGAGAAGTACGAGGTATGGGAAGTTGTAAAACTTCCGCATCGCCAAAAAAGTTGCCCGCCTCCGCGCCTTAACCGTCATCAAGGGATAACACTTCGGGAGAAAAGATTTTAAACTATATTAATGAATCTGGTGCTCGAAACAAGACTGGGCAACGCATACAAAAGCCAATCGCAAAAAGCGCGAGTTTTGACCGAACATTGGGTTGATAGCCAGGTTTACTGCCCAAACTGTGGCCATCTCGCTATCGACAAATTCGGCAACAATAAACCTGTCGCTGATTTTTTCTGTGCGAACTGCAAAGAAGAGTACGAACTGAAGAGCAAGAGAGATTCTGTCGGCATAAAAATTGTTGACGGAGCTTACAAGACGATGATTGGACGGCTGCAAGAAAGCAACAATCCGAATTTCTTTTTCCTTAGCTACGACTTGCAGAATCTTGAAGTGCTGAATTTTCTTGTTATACCAAAGCACTTTTTTGTGCCCTCGATAATTGAAAAGCGTAAAGCTCTAGCTCCTACCGCACGTCGCGCCGGTTGGGTTGGATGCAACATTCTATTACAGAGTATCCCTCAAACAGGAAAGATATTTTTTGTTCGCAACAGGATTGTCGAGCCCAAAGAAAGCGTGCTACATAAGTGGAAGAAAACGCTTTTCTTGCGTGAGGAGAAGGAGATTGCCGTAAAAGGATGGTTGTTGGATGTTATGCGCTGCGTTGAGAAGGTTGGCAAAAAGGAGTTTGCGCTCGACGATGTGTATGCTTTTGAGGGGGAGTTAAGCAAACTTCATCCAGACAATAGGCATATTAAAGATAAGATTCGCCAGCAACTGCAAGTTTTGCGCGATAAAGGGTATCTTGAGTTTGTCTCCCCTGGGCATTATCGATTTGCTTGACAATCCTTTCTATTCGATCAAGGATCAAGAAATGAGGTCTTCTGAAATATGAAATTAAAAGAACTTATTAAGGAGCTAGAAAATATAGCAAGTAGCATTGATAATCCCAATAGGGTGGAAGTTACAATGGCGGATTATATTCCGGTGGTGAAGCCAATCTATAAAAAGAATACGGTTTTCATTACTGATGTCGCCCCGGAAACAGATGAAGAGTAGACAAGTATGAATTTTACGATTAGCCCATTTATCGCAAAGCTTGTTTTGAGGGCTATTCCATACAGTTTATCGCACCGCATTTTGGTAATGTGCCGCGGGTACAGCGAAGACTATGAAAACTTCACCGAACTTGTCTGGGAAGACGACAAAAACCTGGATTTCTACGACAAAGAAACCTACCCGCAATTCCAGATATGGTTTGTGTAACACAACCATAAATTCCTTTTGTTAAAGTTAATAGTTGAGAAGCAAGAAATATGATATTCCTCGTGTGGTGTGGGGAAAATATCTTGAGCCTAAGCAAAAAGAAATTTTCAAGAGGGCAAAAGAAGAATTGCGTGATACGCCGCAATGAAAATATCAGTGAAGGTGAAACCCGGGGCGAGGGAAGAATATATAAAAGAAATAGGGGAGGGGAATTTTGAGGTGTCGGTAAAAGAGCCGCCCGTGCAGGGGAAAGCGAATAGGGCAGTGGCGCGCGCTGGCAGAATATTTCCACGTTTCCCAATCGCAAGTTTCCATTGTGTCTGGCTATACCTCCAGAAACAAAATTGTAGAAATTACATAAAAACTGCGGACCGTGTTTACTTGGCTCCGAGGCGGTAGATGAAAATAGAGGTGCCGGCGCGGGCAACGGGAGTGTGTTGCGCGAGCCAGTTGTAATAGCCGGTGGGTTGCTCAAATCCGGAAGCAGGTTCAGCTAGACCGCCCATAAGCTGATTTAGCGAAACCGCAATCCAGCCGGAAGATGGGGGATTGAAAGGATCAAGTTTCTCATATGCATCGCCGAGCCAGTAGGAAGGATCTTCTCCGCCGAAATAATCGAGGTGGAGTTTTTGTATGTGGTTTGCTTCCACAAACGCGAGCAGGCGGTAAAAATCCTGGCCCCAGTCATAGTTGGAATCTACGGCGACTTCGTAACCATTGTCTATGCCGCCGGCCAGTTCGTTGTAATAGGATATATAGTGCGGAAACGCGGAAAGAGAGGATCCGATATATGCAGCAAAGAGTAAAATCAACCCAGTGGTAATGTTTCTTTTGAATCGGGGAGTCGAGCGGTGGCTGACAAATTCCTTTACGCCGTATAGAGCAAGCATATACAGAAAGGGGAAAGTGGGGAGGAGGTGGCGTACCCCAATGTTGAGATTTCCTGCCATGGCGACAGACCAATATACAGTTATAAAAAATCCAAAGACGAACAAAGGAAAGTTATCTTTTATCCATCCGGTTATTGCTTTGCCGAACCCTTGGTAGAGCTTTTTCTTGATACTTAAGCCAAGTCCGAATAAGCCCAGCAAAAGAAGGATATGAAAAGCGATCGGCACTTTGAAAAGGTAAATAAGCGGGAAGTACTGCCACCATCCGCCGGCTTTTATTTCTCCTTGCAGAAATACGGTGTTCCCGAATTGCCCCCGTTGTATTGCCATAAGAATTCCGCGCGCAAATTGGGCGAAAGGGCGGAGCACGAGTTCGCCAGCCGGTGGGTCCGCCATCCAGATGACAGCTTGTTCATAGGTATTTATGCCGCCCGGCTGCAAATCCGCAATGGTGTCGCGCAGCTGGCGTTCGGCAGGGTAGTTGAGAATATGGAGTTGATAGAAGGGGATAATGAGAGCTAAAGCGACAATGCCGGCTAGAATAGAGAGCCCCACATATTTTCCCGCGGTTCGTATCTTGCCGGAAGATTCTGGGTGCAAAAGCGCGTACACGATAGTAATAACCGCGAAAAATGGGAGTAGGAGAATCGCGCTGAACTTTAGTAAAAGCGCGAATGCGAGAGCCGCGCCGGCCTTGGCAATTTTTGTTTTGGTCGGTTGCTTGAGAAACTTAATCCAGTAATAAATCGCAACGAAAATTCCGAGCGCGGAGGCGACGTCGGTAGTAACGAGCCGGCCATGCGCGAGAAAGCTCGGCGAGAAAGCAAAAAGGGCGAGCGCTGCCAAGGCCGCGGCATTTCCCAGAAGTTTCTTTGTCCAGAAAAAGAGAAAAGCTCCCAGCAACAGCGTGAGCAGAATCATAGGTAGGCGCGAAAAGAAGATAATTTCTTTGGGGTTATTGTCGGAGCGGTACAGGAATTCTGTGCCCAAGTCAAACTGCACCCACCAGGGTGGAGCTCCTGCGTCTTGGAGCCAGTTTTGGCTTTGCGAGGGAAAGTTGAGATTAAGAAAGAACAGGGGAGCAGCAGCTATGTCTTTCGCGAGCGGCGGATGCTCCGGATTTATCCGATAGTCTTGTTGGGTGAGATAAGAGTAGCCAGCCGGGATATGCGCCAGCTCGTCAAATGTGAGGGCGTCTTTCTGCGCGCTGAAAAACATCAGAAGAAACATTAACGCAAGCAGTGTCGCCGCTAACGGAATAACAAAACGGTCTTTGAACATTCCTGTATTGTACCAGATTGCGATGTGATGGAGTAGCATAGCATCTCCTACGGTCGCTGTGCTGCGGTTGTGCTAGGACAGTCCCAGCACAGTCCAGCACGAGTTAGCAGTCGAAGGGGTTGACTGCTAATTTTTTTGCGTGTATAATAGAAGAATTATGGTGCTCACCGAGCGGCAGAAGGATATTCTCTATAAGACAATTTTCGAATATATTGATCGCGCACAACCCATAAGTTCTTCATGGCTTGAGGAGCGCTATGAATTGCCTTTCTCATCGGCAACCATTCGCTCGGAGCTTTCATCCCTTGCGGGGGAAGGGTATTTGGAACAGCCGCATACGTCTGCTGGCCGCGTGCCAACCGACCGGGGATATCGCTTTTTCGTAAATGAGAGTTTGGAAAAGCGTGTGTTAGACGAGGAAGACGCGGAGGATGAATCTGACTTTTCTGATTTGGTTCTTGCCTATCATCGGAATATTCTTTGGAAAGAAGGATGGGAGCATCTTCTGCAGGAACCTGAATTTACGCGCGCAGAACTCCGGGGAAACTTTACGAAATTTCTTTTGGATGTGGAGCAGAACATCGAGCGGGCGCTCGAGGGGGAGCGGCTCCAAGTATATATTGGAAGAGAGAATCCCTTTTCAAGGATTGTGGACTTTAGTATAATAGTGTGCGAATGCGACTTTGCGAAAGGGCAAAACGGCTTTGTGGCCATTGTGGGTCCAAAACGCATGCGATATCACAAGAATATTAGATTAATTCAACCCCTTGTGGATGTATGGAAAAAGAGATTGAAAAGATAAAAAAAGAGCGCGATGAATACTTGGATGGCTGGAAACGGGCGAAGGCGGACTTTCTAAATTATAAGAAAGAGGAGGGCGAAAGGATACAGGCAACGATAGATTTTTCAAGGCGCTGCCTTTTGGAGAAAATTTTGCCGATTTTAGATAATCTGGCAAGAGCAGAAAAAGAAATTCCAGAGGGAGAGCGAGAGAATAAGGTATACAAAGGGTTTTTGCAGATTGTTTTCCAGTGGAGAGAATTCTTGAAAAACGAAGGGATTGAAGAAATTGAAACCGTAGGGAAGCCTTTCAACCCAGAGTTGCACGAAGCAGTAGGGGAGGTGGACCCTTTGACAGGCTCAGAGCAAGGGGTATCGGGAATGGTGGCAGAGGAGGTTGAAAAAGGATATATAATGAATGGCGCGTTAATAAGACCAGCGAAAGTGAAAGTAGTAAAATAAAACTATGGCAAAAATTGTAGGAATCGATCTTGGAACTACCTTGTCTGAAATCGCGGTTATGGAAGGAGGAGAACCCAAGATTATCGAAAACAGAGAAGGAGCTCGTGTTACTCCTTCAGTAGTTGCAACCACAAAAAGCGGGGAAATTTTAGTTGGTGTTCAGGCAAAGCGCCAGCAGATTACCAACCCCAAAAACACATTGTTTCAGGTGAAACGTTTGGTAGGGCGTCGGTTTTCCGACGCTTCAGTTCAGCAGGATAAAAAGTTGCTGCCTTATGAGATGAGAGAGGGAGAAGATGGGGGAGTGGAAGTGAAAATGGGAGAGAAGTGGTATAAACCTTCTGAAATTTCTGCCATGGTGCTCCGCAAGCTAAAACAGGATGCGGAAGAAAGGCTGGGAGAAAAAATCACCGAAGCTATTATTACGGTTCCCGCGTATTTCGACGACAGCCAAAGGAAAGCAACCAAGGTTGCGGGGGAGATTGCGGGGCTTGAAGTGAAACGGGTGCTCAATGAGCCAACCGCGGCAGCGCTTGCTTACGGCTTGAACAAAAAGAAAGACGAGCGAATCATTGTGTATGATTTTGGGGGAGGTACGTTTGATATTTCTATTCTTGAAGTTTCGGCAGACACCATTGAGGTAAAAGCAACCGGAGGAGATACTCATCTTGGAGGGGAAGACTTCGATCAAAAAGTTATGGATTGGCTGATAGATCAGTTCAGGAAAGATGAGGGTATTGATCTTTCAAAAGATCCCTTAGCGTTGCAGCGCCTAAAGGAAGCCGGAGAAAAAGCAAAAATTGAACTCTCAACTTCTCTGGAGACCGAAATTAATCTTCCCTTTATTACCTCGGATGCCGCGGGTCCCAAACACCTTTACTACAAGCTGAACCGAACACAGCTGGAAAACCTCGTGCGGGAATATATTGACAAGTCCATTGAATTGGTGAAGCAAACTCTTCAGGAAGCAAAGTTTTCTCCGCAGGATATTCAAGAGGTGGTTCTTGTGGGCGGACAGACAAGAATGCCGGCTATGCAGGAAGCAGTGCGGAATTTGTTCGGCAAAGAACCAAACAAATCTATTAATCCAGACGAGGTGGTTGCAATCGGAGCCGCGGTGCAAGCAGGCATTATGCAGGGAGATGTGAAGGATGTTCTTTTGCTCGACGTTACACCTTTGTCGCTTGGGATTGAAACGTTAGGAGGTGTAAACACGGTTTTGATACAGAAGAACACTACAGTCCCAACGAGAAAGAGCCAGATATTTTCAACGGCGGCAGACAGCCAGACTTCAGTGGAAGTGCATGTGTTGCAGGGGGAGCGGCCTATGGCGCAGGATTCAAAATCACTCGGCAGGTTTATATTGGATGGAATTCCTCCTGCTCCGCGAGGCATGCCGCAGGTTGAAGTGAGTTTCGACATTGATGCCAACGGAATTTTGAGCGTAACCGCCAAAGACAAAGCAAGCGCGAAATCTCAATCTATCCGTATAGAAGGTTCCACGGGAATTTCAGCAGAAGAAGTGGAGCGCATGAAGAAAGAGGCGGAGCTTCACGCGCAGGAAGATCGAAAGAAACAAGAGTTGATTGAGGCGCGAAACGCCGCAGATGCCATTATTTACACCGCGGAAAAGGCGCTCCGCGACGCGGGCGACAAGGTGGGAGAAGACATAAAAAAGGAGGTTGGGGAAAAGTTGGAGGCTTTGAAAAAAGCAAAAGAGGGTGATACAATAGAGGAAATAAAACAGGCTGGAGAACAGCTTTCACAGGCTTTGCAAAAAATAGGAGCCGCAATGTACCAGAATCCGCCTGCCTCACCGGGTCAAGGCGGGCCATCCGCCGAAGGTGGGCAAGAAGGAGAAAAGCCTTCAAGTAATCAATGAAAGATTATTACAACATTCTCGGAGTGAATAGAGACGCCTCCCCGGAAGATATTAAAAAGGCGTATCGCAAGCTCGCCCACAAGTATCACCCAGATAAGGGAGGAGATGAGCAGAAATTCAAGGAAATCAACGAAGCCTATCAGGTGCTTTCCGATAGCTCTAAACGCGGGCAATACGATAGGTTTGGCAATGTATTTGAGGGAGGTGTACCAGGCGGCGAGCAGGGCTTCGGAGGATTCAGATGGGCATGGGGAAATCCGGGGGCGCAAGGAGATGCCGAAGAGGGCGCCGGTTTTAGTTTCGACTTTCAGGATATTGGCGATATTTTCGACGAATTCTTTACTGGAGGCCAGACGGAACGCCGACAAGAAACAAAACGCGGCCGCGACATTGAAGTAGAATTGGAGATTCCTTTGGAAGCCACGCTTCGGCAAACCGAAGAGCATATTCATCTCTCCAAATTCGCCATGTGCACGCGATGCCAGGGCGTGGGAGCTGAACCCGGCACCAAG
>Ga0209542_10017533_pt1 | contig 11717 bp, 8 predicted proteins | sample RifCSPhighO2_01_FD_184028 | JGI IMG/M metagenome (GOLD analysis project Ga0209542, IMG submission 184028) | Soil microbial communities from Rifle, Colorado - Rifle CSP2_plank highO2_0.1 (SPAdes) (version 2) | ecosystem: Environmental > Terrestrial > Deep subsurface > Rock core/Sediment ...
TTCGGCGTCGCCGACCAGCCCGGCGAAATGCCCGGCGAACAATTCGGTGCACTGCAGGTTCCTGGTTGGAATGCGGAAGGCGTTGTCAAACGCTGCCGGATTGTGCACGTCCAGGGCGATCAGGCGATCCACGCCACTGGCTTCAATAAGGGCGGCTACATAACGCGTTATGGTCGGGTCCTGAGGCTGGTTGCGGCGATCCTTGCGCCCGTAGCACAAGTAGGGCGTCACCACTTGCACATGACGAGCGTCGGCATCCTTGAGCGCACCGCAGAAGAACAGCAAGCGACACAGCTTATCGTTTGCGCTCTGTTGGCCATCCCCATACAAGGAATGGAACACCACGACGTCACGACCGCCAACCGGATCCAGTGGGCGGCATTTATGTTCGCCGTCTTCGTAGTCACGCTCTTCGTGGCGTGCCAGTTGGCAACCAAGCCGTTGAGCGACGCGGCCGGCGTAGATTTCAGTGCCTTTGAGGGCAAAAAGAAGCGGGGGCAGGGTCAGCATGCAGCGGCTCCTTGGAGGCGGGATAGGAAATGCGCCTTACCTGAAACTTCGAAAAGAAAGCGCATGTACCGTGACCTCGGAGGCAACCGCCGGATGAAGGTGTATTCACGCTCAGCTTACGCCAATCCTGATGCACTGGCGTACAAGGGTCGTGGTCAAGCGACCGAAGAACAAACCCCCCGGCCGGTTTCCCGGCAGGGGGGCAGCTACGCGGTCAATCGGCCTTGATCGGCACGACCTTGTCCGCCTTCATGGCTTCGGGCTTTTTCGGCAACGAGATGCTCAGCACGCCTTTGCTGAAACTCGCTTCGATCTTCTCGGCATCGACCCCTTTGGGCAGGCTGAACGTGCGCTCGAAGGAACCATAGTGACGTTCGCTAAGATGATAGCCCTTACTTTTCTCCTCCTTGTCCTCTTTCTTTTCCCCCTTGATGATCAGGTTGCCGTTGGACAGTTTGAGCTCGATGTTCTTTTGATCCATGCCGGGGAGTTCGGCAGTGATTTCGAAGCTCTTGTCTTTCTCGGTGATGTCCACGGCAGGCAGGCCATGGCCGCTCAGTTCGCGCCGCCAGAAGGGCTCGACATCAAACAACCCACGGCTGAAGGGCGATAGCCCTGAACCGCGATTGAACTCGTCGAACAGGTGATCGACCTGTTGCCGCAGTTTTTCCAGGGGCCGCCAAAAGTCTGAGGTCGCTGGATGCTGGCTTGATTTGTCTTCGGTCTGGATCGGCATTTTTTTCACGGAATTGCTCATTTTTCACGACTCCTCTTGGTTAAAGGGCAGGCTCAAAACAGTCCGTACACCCGTCCGCCCTGAAAAAAACAACCCGGCGCTGACCTTTCAAAGCCAGCGTCATTCACCCCATGCGATGGTGCGAACGCTGACTCTAATGTCCATGGGAATGCCCAAAACTCGCTTGATATAAATCAGAAAGAGGGCAAAAACGGTTTGCTCCGATACAGCCGTTACCTCGTCACTGGCCAAGGCCTCTGTCCATCAACCAAAACGGACACGATAGACAATCGAGACCTAAGCTTTACCTCAATGGGCCACGGGCGTTTTTGCTTCGACAACGTGAATTGCCCTTCGAGGAAATCACCTCCATGTTCAGTAAATGGCTGGATCCCGCGCTGCTCCTGCTCAGCGCCCTGACGCTGTTGGCGGGGGGTGTTGCACACCTTTGGCAAAGACCGGATTGGGCGTCGATGTGCTGGGCCGCAGGAAGCGTGGTGATGGCCTTGGTACTGTTGGTCGAGATCGTCAGGCGTCTGGCCCGGCACGAGGCCGGTGTAGACATGATCGCGTTGCTGTCGATCACCGCCGCCCTGGCCTTTGCGCAGACACTGGTGGCAGCGGTGATTGCCTTGATGCTCGCAAGCGGACGTACCCTGGAGTTTTTTACCAGCCAACGCGCCGAACGTGAGCTTCGTGCCCTCATCGACCGGGCGCCACGTTTTGCCTGGTTGCAGGAGGCGGGCGGGTTGCGCGAGATCCCCGTAGAACAGATCCAGCCCAATCAAACATTGCTGGTGCGCCTGGGGGAGGTGGTACCGGTCGACGGGCGCCTGCTGAGCCCCACCGCCGAACTGGATGAATCGGCACTCAGCGGCGAATCGTTGCCCGTCACTCGTCGAGAAGGCGAGCAACTGCACAGTGGTGTTTCCAATGTCGGTGCACCCCTCCTGCTGAGCGCCACGCGAACGGCCGCACAGAGCACCTATGCCGGGATCGTTCGGCTGGCCGAGGAGGCGCGACGTTCACGCGCGCCATTCGTGCGCTTGGCCGACCGTTATGCGTTGTTCTTCATCCCGTTGACCTTGCTGATTGCCGCAGCGGCCTGGCAACTGAGTGGCGATCCCTTGCGAGCGCTGGCGGTATTGGTGGTAGCCACGCCGTGCCCGTTGATACTGGCGGTACCGATTTCGATCATGTCAGGCATTTCGAGGGCGGCGCGGCGCGGAATACTGATCAAGGACGGCGCGACCCTGGAGGCGTTGGCCGGTGTCAAACAGGTGTTTCTCGACAAGACCGGAACACTGACCAGCGGCCATGCCCGTCTGCAATCAATCGAGGTCAATGGACTTGCCGACCCCCTGGGTTTGCTTGGCCTGGCCGCTTCGCTGGCGCAGGCCTCGACGCACCCCATCTGCCAGGCCATTGTCGACGCCGCGCACCAGCGTCAATTGCCTCTGAGCATCCCCCGACAGGTGGATGAGAGTCCGGGCGCCGGCCTTTGCGGGGTGGTCGATGGCAGGCGGGTGCGTTTCGGCACGTTGTCTTTTGCTCATGCCGACGCACCTGCGTCCGACTGGGGCGCAGCCATGTTGCGCCATATGGATTACCTGGCGTGCAGTGGAAGCTTTATTGACGTGGATGGAGAACTTGCCGGCCTGCTGGTGTTTTCGGACAACGTGCGTCGAGAAACACCACAAACCCTGCGCCGCCTGCGCGCCCGGGGCATAGAGAGGATCGTCATGCTCACTGGCGATCGCCTGGAAACCGCCGAAATGGTTGCGCTGTCCGCCGGGATTGACGAGCTGCGAGCAGGGCTGATCCCCGAGGACAAAGTGCGAGCGGTGCAGGAAGGGTGTTTGCGCGCCAGCACCTTGATGGTCGGCGATGGCATCAATGATGCCCCCGCGTTGGCGGCGGCCAACGTCGGCGTGGCCATGGGGGCCAGTGGTGCCACGGCTTCTGCACAAGCCGCGGGTGTGGTGCTGCTGGTAGACCGTCTCGATCGTCTGGTGGAGGCATTGGACATTGCCCGCCAAACCCGTCACATCGCCCGCCAGGGTGTGCTGGTCGGCATGGGCATGTCGTTGCTGGCCATGGTGGTGGCGGCCCTGGGTTATCTGCCGCCGCTTATCGGTGCCGTTGTGCAAGAGGGCATTGATGTGGCGATCATCATCAACGCCTTGCGTGCATTGGGGCCACTGCGCGGAGTGCGCCAACAAAGGCTGGCAGCGCAACAGATCGATCACCTGCAGGACGAGCACAAGGCATTGTCTTCAGTACTCAGCGACCTGCATCAACTGGCCATTGATTTTGCCCGGCGTCCATTGGCACAAGCACAGTCGGATTTGCAGGCGCTGGTCAACAAGCTGCAAACAACCCTGGCACGCCATGAACGTGAAGACGAAAACACACTGTATCCGCAACTGACGCAAAGCATGCCAGGCGAGGATCCCATGTCAGCCATGAGCCACGCTCACCGGGAGATTTTTCGCCTGATCCATCTGCTGGCGCGCATGAGCCGTGACTTCTGTGCCGCCCCCGAAACGGCATCGGCAGATGAGATTCAGCACCAGTTGATTCGGCTGGATACGCTTGTGCGAATGCATTTTGATCAGGAAGAGGAGCTGTTTCGCTATCTGGATTGGCGCTGAATCAACGTCTGGGCAGGATGCGGATCAACGTGTTGTCACCCACCCAGTAATGATGAATCAACCCGGTCGCCGCGTGCAGTCCGATCAACCAATAACCGGTGCTCCCAAGCAGTTCGTGCCAGTGCTTGAACTGCTTGGCCAATGACGGATCAACCGCTATCGGCGAGGGCAGGAAAAAACCGAAATAGGGCATTGGTTTGCCTTCTGCCGATAGCAGCAGCCAGGCCAATAGGGGTGTGGCGATCATCAGTATGTACAGCATCGAATGCATCAAGTGTGACATGCCGGTTTGCCAGGCGGGCAAAGCCGGTGCGATAGGCGGGCGCGGCGCAAGACGGCGTGCGAGCAGACGAACCCAGACGAGGGCGAAGATGCTCAGGCCGAACAATCCATGCAGCCCCAGAAAAAAACTCCTCAAATGGCCACCGCGTGGCATCAACCCCTTGATTTCGATACAAGCGTATACACCGACAAACAACAGCAGCATTAGCCAGTGCAGGGTGATCGACAGTTGTCCGTAGTGCTGTGGCGTTGAGTGGCGTGTCATGGTGGCCTCGACAGATGGATGCTTCGAAAGAGCCAGTAACCTGCCTGCCCAGCCTTAAGACAATCTGAAGAAGCAATGGGTCGATCTGTTCAACACAAAACATCGGTGCGGGCCTCGGCCGCTACTTGACCTCATCGACCTCATAATTCACATAACCGAACTCGTTGCTGCGAGCCGCCATATATTTGCCGTTTTGCTCGAATACCGTGGCCTCGAAGGGTGTGCCGTCAAGTGTTGTCAGCAGATGCCCGTCCTTGATTTCATACTTGGCCGGCACGCCAAACTGGCCGTCATGCAGCATGTTCAGGTATTCCCCTTCCGCAGGCGGCTTACCATCGACGCTGGTGATCAGGCGTTGGCCGTCGGTGCCATAGACTATCTCGAACGTCTGGCCAGTGACTGTGTTGCGCACCTTGATGGTCTTGCCCACCACGTAGGCTTGCAACTGCTCGTTGGTGAGTGCCTTGGCACCTTCGGTCTTCAGCTGGTCGATGGTTTTTCCGCCGGCGATAGCCTTGCTGTCCTCAGTCGTCGGCGTGTACCAGATCGGCGAGGTCCACGCGCGTTCCTGGACAGTGGCCGAGACGTCTGCCGGCGGCGGCACTTGTAACTTGGCCGCGTCATAGGTGCTCCAGCGCGGGGTCGGGATCTGTAGCACGCGGGCATAGTAGAACGCGTGCTGGGTCGGATCGAAATCCGGATCGACCCAGACTTTCTTCAGCTCGGTGGCACCAATGGTGTTGGTTTAAGTCGCCTTGGACACATCGACCGTGGAGCCCACCGGCGGGATCTTGCCGGTAGCCTGGTCCGGTTGGCGATCACCTGACCAAGCGACGTCATGGATCTTCTCGAAGGTCTGGCCGTTTTTGGTCCAGCCCTTGATGATCTGGATTCGGTCGAGGTTGCCATCGTCGGCATCCTTGACCGCCCACACCACGAAGGAGGGTGCTTGTTTGCCCGGTTTTGCCGGCAAGTCGCCGCCCATGGGAACGCCCTTGGCGTAAGCGGCATGCACCCAGTCTTTTTCGTTCCACAAACTGCTGTCGAAGCCCCAGCCACCAAACAGGCGCACCGGGATGCGCACGCCGCTGGTGCCGTAGACTTCTTTACGCTTCATGGCATCGAAGATCGATTCACGGGTGTTTTCTTCAGCCCACACGCCGGCTAAACCGGACGTGCTGGTCTGCAAGGCCACCATCCCCGAGTTCTGTTTGCCGGAAATACGCGCTTGCGGGGTGCTGTCGGTGAAACCGTGGGAGCCGAAGTTGTTGTCCTGCGAATAGGGGATCACCCCGTTGTGCGAGTCGCTGGCCCCGACCACCCCCATTTTATAGGGGTTGTAGCCGCGGGCTTCCTCTAAGGCCATGCCGTTTTGCCAGGCTTGCCGGATGTAACTGCCATTGATTTTCGATGTGCTGTTGTCCATGCCAAGCAGGAAACTCATGATTTCATAATTGGCGAATTCGTCGGTCGGCGACAGCTCGGGGTGGGTTTCGGAGGTACCTTTTACCTGGTGGATTTCGGTGAGGGATTCATTGCGCATCCGCGTCTGCGCCCAGGCGGCATCAATGGGGCGACCACGCTCATCGACGTCTACCGGAAACATCAGGCCGTTACTGAGGTTGGCATTGTGGGAGATCGCCAGTACCTCGTTGCCCTTTTTGCGTTGATCGTCCATCCAGGTCCATAAGTCCTCCGGCTTATCCGAGTCCAGCGCCGTAAAGGGCAGGTCCGGCACCTTCTTCGAGTCGCGGAAAAACACATTACGGTGCATATTTTGATTGTTGGGGGCCGAGGTCCATTCATACGCGACAAACGTGGTGAATTGGCCGGGCTTGTTGTACTTGTCAGCGATGGCGATGTTCTGCTGCCAGATGTTGCCCGCAACCTTCGGATCAATCAGCTCCTTGATCGGATGGCTCAAGCTGCCGGCGATCCATTTGAACACCCGGTTGAAATCTTCCGGGGTTTTGACAATCAGCTTTTGCGCGATGGGCAGTTTGCTGAAGTCTGATTTCGGATCGTTGGCCAGGGCGATCACGCCCACATATTCCGAATGATCGGTCACCCCATGGAAATCCAGCGGTCGGCCCTTGAGCTGCACTTCAAACCCCATCGGATGCTTGACCGGCATCCCAAGTGAGAATTGGTAGGCTTGTTCGGGATCGACCTGATGGTTGCCGATCAGGTAGGCATCGATCGACCAGGAACTGTGCGAGTGCGTCTGGCCAAAGTAAACCTCGCGATCCGGGTTGCCCTCTGCCAATGACAGCGTGCTGACGGCAAGTACGGCGCAACCAAACAGTGACTGCGCGGTGAAGTGTGTTGGGAGGGTCATATTCCACGTCTCCGGTATACGACAGTGGCAGGGGGCAACTCAGGACCAGAAGCTTGAGACTCGTTCAAAAAACCAAAAGGCAGCCAGCGTACCCAGCCCATAAGAGGCTATCGGTCGGGCATACAGCCGTGCGGGCGCTGGCAGTCGACAACGCAACAACAGTGCGCGAAGGCTCAATACCACGGCGACGAACACCAGTTGACCGATCTCGACGCCGACGTTGAAGGTGAACAGCGCCAGCGGCAGGTCGTGCTTCGGCAAGCCGATATCCGCCAGCGCACCGGCGAAACCGAAGCCATGCAACAGGCCAAAACAGAACGCCACGACCCATGGCCATTGAACGGTGAAACTGACTTCACCACGGTTCTTGCGGGCGATTTCCATTGCCAGCAACAGAATGCTCAGCGCAATGGTCGCTTCCACAGGCGGGCCGGGAAGCCGCACCGCACCCAATGCTGCGAGCGCCAGGGTGATGGAGTGGGCGAGGGTAAACGCGGTGATGGTTTTCACGAGCATCCAGCCGTTACTCACCAACAGTAGAAGGCCGAAGACGAACAGCAAGTGATCGAAACCGCCCAGTATGTGTTGGATGCCGTGGACCAAAAACGTTCCGGCCACCGAGTGCGCTCCCGGCGTGGCAGCGATCTCTATCCAGGGTTGTGAGGGATGGACGAGGGTGGTCGTCAGGCTGCCGTCCAGGCGCGAGACACGCACCAGCACATCCGTGATGCTCGCTTGCAGGCCGATGAATTCAATACGTTGCCCTGCCAGTTCTGCAGGGCCGGCATCAATGACCCGGCGCTCGATCAGTGAATCGTTCAGTTCGCTTTCCATGGGTTCAACGACGGTGCGCATACCTTCGGCAAACCGGAGCGCAATGGGCAATCGCATGCCTGAAAGCACCGGCGTACGCCACAGTACGTCGTAGCGCCCGACGGCCGTTTCGTTGAGTTCCAGGTATGCGGGGCGCGACTCGTGGGCCATGGCCGTCAGCCCCGTGAACCAGAGCAGCAACAGCAGCCAGGCTGTGCGCCTCATCACGGCCGCTCCGTTTGTGTGGCGACAATCGCACCCGTGGAAGCCGGCATGGTCACCACGACCTCATAGCGCGCTTTCAGCGCATCGAAACTCGCTCGTTTCGATGCGCTGCGTTGTTCGGACAACCAATCGGACGTGACCTGCTGGGCTACGGTTTCGAAGGGCAATGCCGGTGGTCTGGCCAGCGCATCTATCCATACCAGATGCCAGCCAAAACCAGACTCTAGAGGCCCCACCCACCGCCCCGGCGTTTGCTTGAACAATGAAGTGGCGAACTTTGAACCAAATACTCGCGCCACCTGATCCTGGGATTGTTCGGTGTAGGCGTTTTTAAACATGAACGCATCGCCTTCTCCACTGTTCTTGTCAGTCAGCCTGCTTAACGCGGCCTGAGCCTGGGTCTGCGCATCTGCGCCGCGTTGGTCCAAGCCGAAAAACAAATGATGAAAGGTGGCCAATGGCGGCGGGGCATATTGGACCTGATGTTGGTTGTACCAAGTCTCAAGTTCGCCGGGTGCCGGTTCACGAAGCGACGCTACATCCTCGGCGAGGAAATCCATTTTTTGCGCCAATCTACGGCGAATGATGGTGTCGTCTTTATCCAGGCCAAGTTTCAATGCTTCGCGATAGAGGATTTCCTCTTTCACATATTGATCAATCAGGCCCTGCAACTGTTGCTCCGATGCGGGGCGCTGCCATCGTGCCAACCACGAGATTGCGATGCGCTGAACAACGTCCGGGGTAATTTCAATGCGTTGGGGGTCTTGGTTGACGGTGGAGCGATGTAACCCTGCGAACAGCATAAAGAGTGCAAAGCCGGCGATTAAAAAGTGCAGTAATGGCTGGCGAAGGCATCGCGTGAATAACGAAAGTCGAGAATCCTTCGCGTCGCTGTCACCTGCATTCATGACTTATTACCCCACGCTAGACTGGTTTTTTTTCAGCAGAGTGAAGTATTGCTGTTGTATCGGAACTTTCCACCGAAGCTAATCACGATAAGTACTAAGGCTTAGTAGCAATCGGATTAACCAACTCTCCTGGGGGCATGCACTTGCGCAGCTCAAACGGGTAAGTAGTTGTGTGTAACTCAGAAGAGTGAATATTAAGGCTTACCAGCACTGCTGAGGGTTCGGAGCCAGGGTAATGGTTTTTAGAGTCGAGTGACTCAAGATGTTCAACGACTGCTTTTGGCCGATTTTTGCCCAGGGTCACAGCGTCATATGGGGCGAAAATCAGCGCCCTGGGCCGGCAGGGCCCAGGGCAGGATGACTGCCTGGCATTCACAAAATCGGTCAATGCTGCAGGCAAGTTGAGGGCTTAGTTAACGATCACTTCGTCCAGTGCTTGCTCGAGGATGTTGACCGTGCGCTCGATATTGTTCAGCTTTTCGAGTCCGAATAGACCGATGCGGAAGGTCTGGAAGTCGGCCGGCTCGTCGCATTGCAACGGCACTCCGGCGGCGATCTGCAGGCCGTGGTTGGCAAATTTCCTGCCGCTCTTGATGTCGGCATCATCGGTGTAGCTCACCACGACGCCAGGGGCCTGGAAGCCGGCGGCGGCCACGCTCTTGATGCCTTTGCCGGTCAGCATGGCGCGCACCCGATCGCCCAGCGCCTGTTGTTCGTCGCGGACGTTGTCGAAACCGTAGGCTTGCGTCTCTTTCATCACTTCGTTGAATCGCGCCAGGGAGTCGCAGGGCATGGTTGCATGGTAGGCATGTCCACCCTGTTCGTAGGCCTGCATGATCTGCAGCCACTTTTTCAGGTCGCAGGCGAAGCTGCTGCTTTGCGTTTGCTCGATGCGCTCGAGGGCCAGGGAACTGAACATCACCAGGGCGCAGCAAGGGGAGGCGCTCCAGCCTTTCTGCGGTGCGCTGATCAGCAGGTCGACGGCGCATTTGTGCATATCGACCCAAAGCGTGCCAGAGGCGATGCAGTCCAGCACGAATAGGCCACCCACCGCGTGCACGGCGTCGCCGACGGCCCGCAGGTAGTCGTCGGGCAGGATAATCCCGGATGAGGTTTCAACGTGGGGGGCGAAGACAATCTGCGGCTTTTGCGCCGCAATGGCTGCCAGCACTTCGTCCAGAGGGGGTGGGGCATAGGCAGCCTGGCGACCCGTCTCGACCGGTCGGGCTTTGAGCACCGTGGTGGCTGCCGGGATGTTGCCCATCTCAAGGATCTGGCTCCAGCGATAACTGAACCAGCCATTGCGTATCACCAGGCATTGCTGGTCGGTGGCAAACTGTCGCGCCACTGCCTCCATGCCGAATGTGCCGCTGCCCGGGACCACCGCAACAGCCTGGGCGTTGTAGACCTGTTTCAGGGTCTTGGAAATGTTCTTCATCACGCCTTGAAACGACTGCGACATGTGGTTGAGCGAGCGGTCGGTGTAGACCACTGAGTACTCGACCAGCCCCTCAGGATCGATACTGGGATATAGCTTTGACATGAAGTGACTCCTTTGGCAGAGATGTCATTGGTATCGACCCTGCCCTAAGCCTTGGCAAATGACAAGATTGCCGGGGATTGAATGGCGAGTTCTGTCGAGCCGCAGGCATCAACCCATAGCTGTCAGGCTGACTCCACTCACAGGCATTCGCGACTAGAATTTCACTTTCGACGCTTCTAACGCCAGGTCAGATTTCCACCGTGCAGCGACAGGCCCCAAGCGTTGCTTCGGTCTATGGGAAACATCTATGACGAATCCGCAAGATAAAGGCGAATCCGACGAGGATTTAGGTCAGATGGTGATAGGGCGAGGACCCTGTACCTATCTATTGCTGCTCCTACTAGGATTGATCCTCCTGTTTCCCTTTCTTGAGGACGGCATAGTTGCTCGCACGTTGCTCGGCACTCTGTTTTCAATCGTGCTGCTCGTGGGCGCTTTCGCCACCAGGCAGACTCGGCGGGGGTTCATCCTCAAACTGGGCCTGGCGTTGCTTGGGGTTGGTCTTCAATGGTCCGCGTTGTGGGCCGGAAGTATCGCGATTCTTTTCGTTGCCGGGATAGTGTATGCGGCGTCTCTTGCCGTCTCGTTCACCGGAGTGCTTCGCTATATCCTCAAGCGCGGACCCATTACAGCCGACAAGCTGCATGGCGCGCTGGCGGGTTACATCATGCTGGCATTCGTCTGGTCCTTCGTCTATGCCCTGGTCGAGATCTCCAGCGCTGGCTCATTCGGCCCTGCGCACCTCGACTTCGAACAGCCCGGCACTTTCTTCAAACTGATCTATTTCAGCCTCACGACGCTCACGACCACAGGTTTCGGTGATGTGCTCCCGTTGACCAACCACGCCCGCTCACTGGTGATGGTCGAGGAGTTTTCAGGGGTCTTCTACGTTGGCGTGGTGATAGCGCGGCTTGCCGGTCTCTATCCGACGAACCAGACCCAGTGACTCTCGCGTTGCCTGGGTCGTATTTTATTCAGTTAGCACCTGCGACCAACTGCCAAGGCCGATTTTTGCATGTCACGAAGGGCCGCTCCTGATTGTGAATTCAACCGGTCGATGCGACAGATTGGGTTTGATCGTTCCCACGCGCAGCAAAGGAATGCCGCCAGGGACGCTCTGCGTTCCACTGACGACGCGTTAATTGAGCCGTGCGCGACGGTGATGCGGGGCGTCACAGGAAGCCCTGTGTGAAATTGGTTGTCGGAGTGCATATCCATTGCTGCGGTAACGGCGGCTTATGGTTGATCGTTCCCACGCTCTGCGTGGGAATGCCGCCAGGGACGCTCTGCGTTCCGCCGACGACGTATTAATTGAGCCGTGCGCGACGGTGATGCGGGGGCGTCACAAGAAGCCCTGTGTGAAATTGGTTGCCTGCGTACATATCCATTGCTGCGGTAACGGCCACCTATGGTTTCGCCCTTACGGCGACTCCCTTTTTCAAA
>Ga0209542_10017534_pt1 | contig 11716 bp, 10 predicted proteins | sample RifCSPhighO2_01_FD_184028 | JGI IMG/M metagenome (GOLD analysis project Ga0209542, IMG submission 184028) | Soil microbial communities from Rifle, Colorado - Rifle CSP2_plank highO2_0.1 (SPAdes) (version 2) | ecosystem: Environmental > Terrestrial > Deep subsurface > Rock core/Sediment ...
GCGCCGCCGTGCCTTTGTCGCGACGTACGCCCGGTAAAATATTTATAACGTATATGCCCTCCACGACGCGCAGGCCGCCTGTTTCTCGTATTGCCTTCACGGCTTCAGCCCGTATCGCGGCGTGTTCCCTACGTGGGGAATGACGGTAGTGGAGCGAGAGGGAGTGTATCTTATCCTGGAAATACAGTCCCTTATAGCGCCGCGCCAAAGAACGCATGCGCGTGCGAATGGTATCGAGCGCGCGCCGCGAGATTTTCGATAACCGTACGCGATGCACCTTTCCTCTTACAGACAACTCCAGCCCGTGATTTCCTGCGAACGAGATGCCGCGGATCGGCATGCGGGCTTGTACATCGGAAAGCGCGCGTCCCGTGATGATGGCGACGGGATATCGGCGCGCAACCGCTTCGAGCGCCCGTCGCGTCCCCGCCGACATGCGGGCGCGCCCCGGCTCCGGCACCAGAGGAGCGAGCGTGCCGTCAAAATCAAACATCAGAACGCAGCCGTTTTTCCGGATGCGCGAAAAAATCGCGTCGGTGTGTTTCCCGGCATCTTTCATAGTTACTCAAGTTGGGAGAGCTCCTTGATGAGTTCCGCCGACCAACGGTAGATGTTGTAGTCGCGGACCGAGGTGCGCATCGTCTTCATGCGGCGATGCTGTTCTGCCTTTGGCATAGTAAGCGCGGAATGGAGTGCGGCGGATGTCTCCTCTGCGCTGTACGGATTGACGATAAGGGCTCCCTTCATATCGCGCGAGGCACCGGTGAACTGGCTAAGAATGAGCACCCCGCTTTCGTCGCCGTGCGCCGCGGTAAACTCTTTTGCGACCAGATTCATCCCGTCATGCAAAGAGGTCACGATACACACATCTGCAACCTGGTAGAGTTGCCGGAGTTCGGCATGGGAATAGCTTTTTTCTTCGAGCACGATCGGCTTCCAATCCCGTGTCGCGAACTTTTCATTGATACGAGAGGCCTCTTTTCTCACCAGCTCCCGGTATTCGGTGTACTTCTCGACCGACTCCCGGGTGGGCGGAGCAACCTGCAATAACGTGACCTTCTCCCGATACTCCGGATGCGCATCGAGAAGAAATTCGAGGCCCCGGAAACGTTCGGGAATTCCTTTGATGTAGTCGAGGCGATCCACGCCGAGTACGAGATGCGGAGTACTGACCTGCAGGCGCTCAAGAATTTTTCGACTAGGTTCTTCCGGCCGTTCAGCAGGTCCGGGGAATGCTATCGAGACGGGAAACGGCTTGACGAACGTGCGGTGCTCCTCCCGGAAAACGGAGAAATGTTCGTAATCAATGCGCGATTCGATTTCGTTGCCGACGGTGTCCATGAAGTTGTTGCAATACTGCCGCGTATGGAAACCGACGAGATCCGCTCCGAGCATCCCCTCGAGTACTTCTTTGCGCCACGGACAAATGCTGAATTGAGCCGCAGACGGCCATGGTATGTGCCAGAATATCGCAATTTGCGCATCGGGACGACTTTTCTTTATCATCGCGGGTACCAACGCAAGGTGGTAATCCTGCACGAGCACGATTGGTCGCTCGATGTGGCGTATTTCATCGAGGAGCGCCTTCGCGAACAGTCCGTTTACCTTACGATATTCCGCCCAGTCCTCCTTACGGAATTCGGGACGCACGTGCGCCATATGGCACAGCGGCCAGAGTGCTTCGTTTGAAAAACCATTGTAGTATCCCTTAATCTCCTTCGCGGACAGCCAGATGCGTTTCAGCGTGTACTTCGGCTCATCGTGCGGTACGCGCACCTTCCCCTCCGCATCCGCAACTTCCTTGTCCGCCGGTCCCGAGCCGTGCGCTATCCACATTCCGCCGCATGCTTCCATTATAGGATTGATGGCTGTAACTACGCCGCCGACCGGGACCACCCACCCGATCTCATTTTTAACTTTTGTGTTCTGATACGGTTCGCCGTTTGAAAGTACGAAAATTGGTCTGTCGCGCAGATGGGCCTTAATAAATTCTTTGAGCCGCTCCGCCGTCCACGGAGAATCCAGCTTCTCAAGGCGCATACGAGCCTCTTCGCTGGCCACTTGGCGCGCCTGCCGCAAACTTTGGGTCACTTTTGAGATTTCTCCGGCAAGCGGCTCAAGAAAACCCGTACTCCGTACCGCATCGCTCCCCACCGTCTCCCCTTTGCGGGCTGCTTGTACGGCTCCGACTAACTTTGCAATAGCGCGAAAGAAAACCAATCGGACGAGAATAAAAATCGCAGCGGCAAAAAGCAAAACCTGTAGAAGTAACCGGATAAGATTGTTGCGCCATATGTCGCGGATACTTTCATCAATATAGGTAGCGTCTTGTACGACGGCAAGTGCCCCGACGACACGGCCGTCCTCGTGGAGCGGCAAAACGTGTACATAGTAGGAATTTTGACCGCGGCGGACGAACTCTCCCCCCGCCTCGTCGCTGTCCATGGCGGTCGCAACCAATTCCCCGTCGTCCGGGAGGGGCAAATCCTCCGACGAAGCAACGATGCTGCCCACATTATCGAAAACCCCAATACCGGAAAGCCGCTCGCTGCTCACAAAGCGATCTATGGTCCTCTGCATCGTACTTGTCGCGCGACGGTTGTAAGAAGGCTCGATGCTCTCCGCGAGGCTGTCGGAGAGAACCTGGCTGCGCGACTGCAGGCGCGAGGTGAGCTCGATTTGTTCCTGATTCGCCTGGTTGAGGGTGAATAAACCCACCACAGCGCTCACCACCAAGATAACGCCGCCCGTAATAAGAAAAACCTGCCGCATTCGGCTCATGATACGCGCATTATCAGTCAAACTCAAACCGCGAGAACGGAACGCCCGCCACCGCCTTTCGCCGATTCGTCCTGCATGTCGAGTACGAGCCCTCCCCAGGTGAAGCCGTGCGCGCCTTGCCCCTCGCCCGTCTCGGGATTAAAGCACTCGCGGAAACCCGAACGCTCCAAAAGCGCGATGCTTTTTGCGCGGATATCCGCCGCCTCCTTCTCGTAACCGTAGCGCAAAAGGCCGTGGTGGATGAACCAATGCGGCGCCATCCACACGGGACCCCGCCACGAAAAGTTGTCGCCATACCCTTGCGCGCGATACGTCCTGTCTTGTTTGGAAACGGTCCGTATCCCGAAGGGTGCATAGAACGTCTCGGGGTTTTGTAATTGGCCGCGCACGAGCGCTTCGGCTTCTTCCGGCGAGTAAAGACCGGCAAAGAGCGGCGCGAAGTGCGCCCACGTCGCCACGCGAAGCAGTGTGTAGTCGGCCCCCATAGCCGGCCAGTACACGCCGTCCGCAAAGAGATATTCGCGCATGGCGCCTGCAATAAGCTCGGCGTGCAGATTGGCGAAGTGCTCACCGTCGGCGTGCTTGAGGAAAGAAGCGATGTGTCCGAGCGCGCGCAGATTTTCCACCAGCACCGTATTGAAGAGTACGTCCTTGACCCAGAAGTAATTGCGCATGCACAACTCCGCATCGAAGTTGCAGGCCGTGTTTTCATCCACAAGCTTGGCGCGGAGCGCGAGATGGTCTTTATACGAAATATCGTGCGCTGCCAAAAGCGGCGCATCGAAACGCGGAGAATTGTCTTCACCTGATTCATCGGGGTTGATGATGCCGATGAGGTGGTGGTCGCGCGGGTCGCGCTTCTCGACGAGAAAGCGATAGTACGCGAGAAGCGCCGGATAGACGGACTCGAGGAATGCCTGGTCGGGATTCCTGCGATGCACTTCCCACGCCGCGTAGGCGATCATCGGCGGCTGGGTGAGGGAGCTCGTCCCCTCCACGCCCCAGCGGAACAGGTGGAGAATGCCGGGTTCCCAGTAAATGATATGCGGCACCATGCCGTCTTTGAATTGTTTGGAGAGAAGCGAGCACAATTCCGCGCGCGCGGACTCGGGGTCGGACCTCGCCAAGATGATGGCGTGGAAGCACGAGTCCCACAGCCATTGATAGGGGTAGTGTTCCTTCGAGGGAAGCGTGTACTGGTACTCACCCGTCGTGCGCCGATTTTCCTCAAAAAGCATTTGCACCTCGCGAGCGATGTTCATGCTCCGAGTATAACAAATGCACTCCTCTCCGCAGATGACGACCACCTCCGCTCATTCCCGATAGAGCCGCCTCGCCTTCTCCCAGAATTCGGGATGTCCTTGTTTCTCTTTCAGGTAGTACCACCATTCCGCGCCCCAGAGGTACTGCTTCTCGAATGAGGTCTGCCGCGCGTAGGCGACTATTTCGTCGAACTTCGCGATGTCCATGCGCGCGAGCTGCGTTTCGAGCGAGACGGTGCCCGTCGGCTCGACGAGCCACGGCTCGAGGGAGAGCTCGATGAGAAATGTCGGCTTCGAGCCGTAGAGCAACTCCATCAGCCGTTCCTTCGCGCGGTAGACGAGCGCGGGAAGCTTGGTCTTGAAAGTCCCTAGCTCGGGGTTCCAAAAGTACATGTAGAGACTCGTACCGAACGCGTCGCCGTTTTTGTAGGGGCCGGTCCACGTCCCAAGATTGCCGCTGTCGGTCACAAGCACGGGGCGGCTATCGAGCGAACGCACGAGCGCAATCTCTTCTTCGAGGAAGGCCTCGTCGAGTTCTCCGCAGTTTTCGTATGCAAACGCTTTCAAGTACGGTTCGTTCTCGACTTGCCAATATGCCACAGCAGGAAATTCTTTATACCTTTGTACGACTGCCGTAATATAGCCCCGTAACTCTTCTTTCTGCTCTTCCCAAGAAAGTGTTTGCGCCCAATCAGGGATGTGGCACTCCGGCCAGCGCGGCAGACGCCGACCCACCGCAAGGATGACGCGCGCATCACGTATCTGTGCCTGACTCATCTCAAAATCAAGTTCGCGCCAGTCATACGCATCTCGCTTCGGCTCCACGCGCGGCCAGTACGCGGGGATGCGGAGCTCTCGTACTTTGAGGTCATCCAAGACCGCCTTGTACGCCGTGCGCCAATCCACCCCCAAGTCTTCGGCCTGCATGACGCTGAACGTGACCCCGTAGGTAACACGCGGAGGTACCTCCCGTAGGGTCAAAAAGAGAAATATCGTCCCAAAAAGCGCGATGACGACGACCGCTATCCAGACGAGGCGCATCATACGAGGAACAGCGCCGCGATGCCCGCGACGATGCAGAGGACGCCGTACGCCTGATGCGTAAATTGATGCGGATGAATCTCACCCTTGAAAACCCTGGGAAACCACCTGGCACCGAAATACGCAAAAGAAAGCAGGAAGACGAACTGCAGTCCCGCCATCGCATTCACGATGGTAACGCTCCCTATGGAGATGGCGAGCAGCGTGAGGAAAGCGGCGACGCCTCCGAGCGTTTTGTTCGAAACGACCAGCCATTTCATGCCGTGCGACGAGGCGTGATACCCGTGGAATATTGCACGCCGATTCGCGGGAATGGCGACGAGGAAAAGAGCGCCGATGACATTCGTCATGCGCGACCAAAAGAACCCGTCAATAAAGCTCGTCTCGAGAAAAATGAGCTTGATGAGGATTGCGGAGCCGCCGAAAAAAATGCCGGAGGCGACGACGAGCCCGAGAGAATTCCAGGTCAACTTGAAGTGTGAAATGAGCACCGTGCCGACGACGAGCAAGAGAAATGCCGGAACGAATGCGCGCGGAAGGTCCTGATCGAGAAAGACGTACGCGAGCTGGGCTGCCACGACCGCCGATACGGCACCCACAATGGGGATGGCATCCGAAGCGTTGCCGCGCTTGAGAGCGGTGTAGAGAAAAAGCACGGACAGTATGAACGTCACCGACGCAAGCATGGCGAGCGCGAGAACGGTGAGCGACGGGATTGAGATGACGCCGAAGGGCAAAAGGACGAGGACGAATCCCGACATGACGCTGATATAAAAAGCGTACACCACGGGCTTGCCCAAGTGCGCGTGGCTGACGAGGACATATTTGTCCACGAGCACAATGCCCGCCGAGATGAGTTGGGCGAGAGCCGCGAGCGCTATCCACGTAACCATCTTGCTAGTCTACCCCGACAGTAGATGTTGGCGAGGCGCAAAGCGCAGTCGCTAGGGGAAAACCGGGCTTGGCACCTTGTCCGACAACTAAGAACTTCTCGTTGTATCCGAAAAAAGACTATCGCCAACATTCACTGCGGGGTCTAGCAGAGCATTCCTCTCGCATAGCTGTTTATACACGTATGCCGATTCGCGGATGCGGCGCTCTTGCGTCGCGTAATCCACCTCGACAAGTCCGAAGCGCTTCGTAAAACCCTCCGTCCACTCGTAGTTATCGAGCAGCGACCAGTGGAAATACCCTTTGACCGGCGCCCCTTCGCCTATTGCGCGGTGTAGCGCGCGCGCCGCATTTTGTATGAACTCGGGGCGATGTATATCTGCCGCGTCCGCGAGCCCGTGCTCGGAGACGTAGAGCGGGAGGTTGTACCGCTTGAGCGCAATGAGGCATCGGTAGAGGGACATCGGGTGCAGTTCCCAGCCCATATCCGAGCGCAGTGCGCTTTCCTGCTCGTGTTTTGTGATGCCGAACTTGCGGTGGTGGTAGTGATTGAGACCGATGAAGTCCTGATATCCCGCGATGAGCCGGAGAAAGCGATGGTTCCAGAACCAGTCGACAAAAACGTACACAACGATATTAAACGGATTCGCATTCGATTCGAAAAAGATATTGTGTTTTGCGATGCCGACCTGTATCTGTGGCCGCGCCGCCTTCATTGCCGTATACGCGGCGCGATGCGCGGCGGCGACCGCCGAGATGACGCGGATGTGCTTGAGCGGGCTTTTGAAAAAAGGCGGCCAAGCGCCGTCCCAGTAGCCCTTGCCCGAGTACACCATCGGCTCGTTGTGTGTGAGCCAGAGGTCCGCCTCGTTTCCCAACCGTTCGATGACAAAGCGGCAGTAGCGTGCAAAAACTTCAGGTGCATCCTTGTGCAAGAATCCGCCCCGCTTCGAGAACCAGAGCGGAAGCGTGAAATGCCAGAGATTCGGCATCGGCGTGAGCCGCCGCGCCTTGAGCGCAGCGAAAACGGTGCGGTAGTGTTCTACCTCCCGCTCATCAAATGTTCCCTCCTCCGGCTCTATGCGCGCCCATTCAATAGAAAACCGCTGTGCGTTCATCCCGAGATTGACCGCAACATCAAAATCGGACTCGAAGCGATGATAAAAATCACAGGCCTGCCCCGCCGACGGCACCTTCCCTTCCCGGGCGGCCTGCGCCCAGTCAACGTTTTCGATGCCCCCCTCTACCTGATAGGCCGCGGTCGAAGCCCCCCACAAAAATCCGTCCGGAAATTTCAGCTCGGCCATTCCTATATTCTAGCAGACCTCCGCTTATGAGGCCGCGCTAGAGCGGCGGACGAAAAGCATAAGCACGATGAGGAACGCGAAGAGGGTTGCGGACATGAGCGGGAGGGTGATGTAGCCGAACTCAAAGAGGATGCGCTGCGCGCAATCGCCTGCTCCGCTCGCAGGACACGGGACAAGCGCCTGTCCCCCCATTTGCAAATAATGCTGATAGAGCGCCGCGAGAGCGCCGAGGATTGACAAGCCGATTGAGTAATCTGCAATCGTCCTGTCATTCTTCCAGAGCGCGAACAGGAAGAGTACCACTTGCGGCCAGAGGAATACGCGCTGGACCCAGCACCACCCGCACGGCGCGAATCCGAGTACTTCGGAGTAGTAGAGCGTCATCGCGGTCGCGCCGAGTGTAAGAAGGAATGCAAGCCACAAACCCCATCGGCTCAAGAGCGCGGCAATATCTTGCAGGTCGGTAAATTTGTTTTGCAAGAAATACAGCGCGAAAAAACCCGCACCGAGGAGCTGCATCGCGAGCGTCCCGAGTGCGAGCAGATAGTTCAGTGTTTCGACAGACATGACGGCTTACGGAAGCGGGCATCCGCTTGCATCGGAAAGTTCTTGCAGCGTGCGCTCACCCGTTAGCGTCGTTGTGCTGTTCGCAAATGTCCACGTCGGGTAGCCCTGAACGCCTTTGTCCTTGCAGAGCTGCAGCTGCTCCTTACCGTCGGGAGTCGAACATTCGACGTATGGCAAAAGTCGCGCGGCGGTGCCGAACATCTTTTTCGTTGCCTGACAATGCGGACACCAGAATGCGCCATAAAACACGGCACCTTTGTCTGTTAAGCATTGCGCGAAGCCGTCAAGCTTGCTCGGGGAGGTACGGACAACAAGCGACATGCCGATACCCGCGACGATGAGCGCCACGATGATAAGCCAGAATATGAGTACCCCCCTTTTCATGCACGCATGATACCGCCGACCCGCAGAAATGCCAAACAAGGCCCTTCTGGTAGAATGACGGCATGGCAGACCCGATACTCGAAGTCGAGAAGGCGCTGCACGTTGAGGATGTCGACCGAGCGTTTTTACTCAAGGTCGTCCAGCCGTCTTTGGTAGGGCTTATAGACGGCTCAATCTCCACGCTCGCGCCGCTTTTCGCCGCAGCTTTCGCAAGCAACAGCCCCCACATCGCTTTTCTTGTCGGTACGGCAGCCGCTATCGGTGCCGCGATTTCAATGGCATTTGCCGAAGGGCTCTCGGATACCGGCGAACACACGGGCCGCGGACACCCCGCCATCCGCGGCGGAATCGTCGGGATTGCAACCTTCATCGGCGGCATTTTTCACACGCTTCCCTTCCTTTTGTCCGACCTCACGACGGCGCTGTATCTTGCGTACTTCGTCGTCGGTATCGAACTGCTCGCCATCGGCTATATCCGCTACCGCTATTTCAAAATGGGATTCTGGTCATCGGTAGGACAAGTCGTCTTCGGCGGCGCACTGGTCTTCATGGCAGGCATCTTCATCGGCAGCGCGTAGAGAAAGCTCGCGCTTCGTATACTTCGTTGACGCCGCACCTCCTACGGTATAGGGTTTCTGCGGACCGTACGCATCCGGGTATAGATGCGCGGTCTATGACTGCAACAAAATTGACACTCACAAGCAAAGAGGTTGAAGATGACAATACCACTGCGAAGTGACATTGTTACCACCGGTCGTCTTATGGCCGGTTCCCGCGCGCTGTGGCGGGCGAACGGAATGAGGAAGGAGCACTTCGGGAGGCCGATTATCGGCATCGCTAACTCCTTCACCCAGTGCGTCCCCGGACATGTCCACCTTCACGAGGTCGGACAACGCGTCAAGCGACACATCGAACATCTCGGCTACTTCGCCGCAGAGTTCAATACCATCGCCATCGACGATGGCATCGCGATGGGCCACGGCGGAATGCTCTACTCGCTCCCGTCGCGTGAACTCATCGCCGACAGCGTGGAATACATGGTGAATGCGCATCGCTTGGACGCGGTCGTGTTCATCTCCAACTGCGACAAAATCACGCCGGGTATGCTGATGGCGGCAATGCGCCTCAATATTCCCAGCATTTTTGTCTCGGGCGGGCCGATGGAAGCCGGCATCGGCAATATCGACCTAATCCACGCAATGGCGGCCGGAGCCAACGACGCGGTGCCGACTGACGAACTGACGAAGATGGAAGAAGACGCGTGCCCGACCTGCGGTTCTTGTTCGGGCATGTTCACCGCCAACAGCATGAATTGTCTCGTCGAAGCGCTGGGGCTCGGACTTCCGGGCAACGGCACGGTACTGGCAAGTCATGCGGACCGTCTCGGCCTGTTCGGCCGCGCGGCGGATACCATCGTCGCGATGGCACGTCGGTATTACCAAGACGGTGATGCGCGTGTGCTGCCGCGATCAATCGCAACCTATGCCGCATTCTGCAATGCAATGGCGCTGGATGTTGCCATGGGCGGTTCGACTAACACCGCTCTGCACGTTCCCGCTATCGCGCACGAAGCGGGCGTCGATTTCGGACTCAAAGACATCGACGCCATCTCGCGTAAGACACCCAATATCTGCAAGGTATCACCGAGCTCGGACTATCACGTGCAAGACGTGAACCGCGCCGGTGGCATTATGGCGATCTTGGGCGAACTGTTGCGCGGCAAACACATCGATGAAGCCGTCGGACACGTCGCTACGTTCACGCCCGACAGCCGAGCGATGTCGAACATCGGCGACGTCATCGCCGCTTACGACATCATGACTGCCACCAACGCCCCGTCCATCTACTACGGGTCGCCCGGCGGACGACGTACCACTACCATGGGCATCCAGTCCTCGAGGTATTCGCGCCTCGATACGGATCGGACCGCCGGCTGCATCCGGGATATCGCTCACGCGTATTCCCTGGACGGCGGTTTGGCGGTGCTCAGCGGCAACTTGGCACCGGACGGCTGTATCATCAAGTCGGCCGGGGTCGACCCCGCAATGCTCACGTTTGAAGGGCCGGCGGTCGTGTTCGACAGCCAGGAAAGCGCGGTCGAGGGCATCCTCGGCGGCAAAGTGCCGGAACGTCATGCAGTCATCGTCCGATGGGAAGGCCCCAAGGGTGGTCCCGGCATGCAGGAAATGCTCTACCCCACGACCTACATCAAGGTCAAAGGACTCGAGAAAACCTGCGCGCTCATCACGGACGGCCGCTTCTCGGGCGGTTCCCGCGGTGGGTGCATCGGGCATGTATCGCCGGAAGCGGCTTCGGGCGGTGTCATCGGTCTTCTACGAGACGGTGACGTCGTGTTCTACGATATTCCGAAGCGGACAATCGGCGTCAAGCTGACCGACGCGGAAATCGAAGAACGTCGGCGAACGGCTCCCGGGAAACCGGATCGGGAACGGATGGTGAGCGACACCCTGAAAGTCTACGCGGCGTTCGTGAGCAGCGCCGCACAGGGTGCCGTGCGTCTCGTGACTTGATCAAATTCCTGTTGCAAGCATGTGGCCGCGCGGTTTAACATCGCGCGGCCTTCTCTATTCTCTACTGAAAGCCGTGGTGGTTTCTTGCGGCACACTTGCACCCGACTGGCCGGATGAACTCGTCGAAATACTCGGTATCGTAATCTATCGTCAACTCTTCGCCTTTTTTAATGTTGCGGACCGCATGTATCAGAATGCGCCCGTCCTCAATCTCGGCCTCGGTATTCGGAGCGCATGAATGATTGACGTATCGCGCAATATTCGAGCGAGCCGAGCCGTCTATCGTCCACTCGCTGTCTATCTCGAAAAGGTAACGTGATTTTGAGATGTCGGCGAGAGCTGCGGGGATTTTTGTGCCGGTGTACTCTGCAATAAACTCTCCTTTCCTGAACATCGCGGCGGCAAAAAGCCCTTGTCCCGTACCGGCGCGGGACTTCCTCACGACCACAGGCGTTGCTACCGTTTCCATGCAGGGTGAGTATAATACGTGGCATGTCAAAGCGCGAAAAGGTGTCGACCGAAAGCTACAAGGGCGTGCGCGATTTCTACCCTGATGACCAGTTTATCCAACGCTACCTCTTCGAGCACATGGAGCGTGTGTGCGAGCTCTTCGGGTACGAGGAATACAACGCCTCCATACTCGAACCGGCCGAGCTCTACCGCTCGAAGACGAGTGAAGAAATAGTGAACGAGCAGACGTACACATTCACCGACCGCGGCGGCCGCGAGGTCACGCTGCGTCCGGAGATGACGCCTACCTTCGCGCGCATGGTCGCGGCGCGGCAGCGCGATATTGCGCTTCCCGCGCGCTGGTACTCCATCCCCAACGTCTTTCGCTACGAACGGCCGCAGCGAGGACGATTGCGGGAACACTGGCAGCTCAACGCCGATATCGTGGGCGCCGAGGGCGTTGAGGCCGACGCCGAGATAATCGCGGTCGCCCACGGTGTCA
>Ga0209542_10017535_pt1 | contig 11715 bp, 6 predicted proteins | sample RifCSPhighO2_01_FD_184028 | JGI IMG/M metagenome (GOLD analysis project Ga0209542, IMG submission 184028) | Soil microbial communities from Rifle, Colorado - Rifle CSP2_plank highO2_0.1 (SPAdes) (version 2) | ecosystem: Environmental > Terrestrial > Deep subsurface > Rock core/Sediment ...
AATGAAAAGGCTTGAGGCGGGCAAAAGCCAAAAAAGAATGTGTTGCGCGGTAGTGGCAACGTGGGCGATAAATTCGTCACGCGCTCCTTTTTTAAACAATTTAGCGAGCGTGGGAAAGGCAGCCGTGGAATAACTAACACCAATAATAGAAAGTGGCACCGACTGCAGATTAAAAGCGAAATTAAACACGGCAATCGAACCACTATACATGCTAGTGGCAAAACCGACCAAGACGAGAATGACCAATTGCTGTGCGCCAAGCGCAAGCGTGCGCGGAAACGAAAGAATAGCCACCGCGCGAACTAACCCAAAATCGATGGCACGCGTAAAGCGCAGGACAAAACCACTCCTTAAAACGGCTACGAGTTGTAACATGCAGTGCAAAAATGCGCCGAGGACGACACCGAACACTAGGCCATTCGCGCCAAAAATTGGATACCAGAGAAGCACGCCACTAATGATGCCGATATTATAAAGAAGCGGAGCGAATGCGCTTGTTAAAAACTTATGTTCAAGCTGGATAATACTAGTCAATAAATTTGAGAAGCCGAAAAACAGTGGTGAGAGCAAAAGGATGCGCGTGAAGGTTATATACTCGGCTAAAGCAACATCGGAAAAACCGGGAACTACTTTGCTCGCGATAGTTGGCACAAGAAAAAACATGATCGCACAAACAATAACAATCAAAAAACTGAATAGGGTAAAAATGGTGTTGAGAAAGGCCTGTGTATCCTCTTTCCCTCTTTCGTTGGTCTTGGCCAAAAAAGGAATAAGCACCGAGACCGAAACGAAGGAGGCGATGGAAACAAAAATAAAATCAGGAATGCGAAAGGCGGCATAGTAGACGTCAAGCGTGGCGCCAGCTCCAAACTGATGTGCTAGCAAACGGTCGCGTACCAGAGCTAAAATTTGTGAAGCAAGAGCGGAAGCGCCAAGCACCAAAGCCGCACTATGCAGATTAGAAAGTTCGTGCGAAAGAAGATTAAGTAAGCGCGACGGCATCCCGTTAGAGATAGGAAACTTTCGTCTCCGTAGTTATGAAACTGATAGTGCCAAAATTATTATTTTTCGATAACATATGTTTTGTGAAAATACCACAGCTTGGATCGCGAGCGCGGAGCATCTCCCGAAATTAATTAGCCAGTGCGGGTAAGGTTCCGCTACTTACATCGAGCCCAAAAAGGGCGCTGTGGCCGTTCTTGAGATTATCGATAATCTTTGGCACTACTGTATTGGTCGGATCAAGTAGCGCCAATTCTTCAAATTGAGTAATTGCCGGGGAAATTTTACCCTCGTAAGCATAGGTAAGGCCGAGAAAATATTTTGCGTTGGCAAAATTACGATTTGCCGCTATCGCAGTAGCGAATGAAACTTCGGCGGCAGCATAATCTTTCAGAGTATATTCGAGATAGCCGATTTGAAAGAGAAGTGTGGGATTATTTGGGTTACTCCGAGCAATAATATTAAGTTCTGCTAACGCTTTTTTGGTATCTCCAGCCTGCGCGTCAAGACTTGCTAAAAGATAGAGCGCGTCGCCATAATCGGATTTCAAGGTAAGCCCCTGCGCAAGGTATTCGCGTGCCTTGGCACTATTATTCGTCGCCACCTCAAGACGGGCCATTGTATAGTAAACTAGTGGACTTTTCGGATTTCTCGCCAGCGCTTCGTTATAAGCGGTGCGTGCTTGTGTTTCCGCATTCGTTACACCTGCCGGCACACCCGCCTCAAATACTCCGGCCCGAGTAAGCCAATTTTGATAATTTGTTGGATCATAATCGAGAGCGTGTTTGCTGGCCAGAAGCGCGTTTTGATAGACCTCGCCAAAACGCTCACGTAAAATATCAGGAGTGAGAGTGGTTTTTTGATTGAGCAGAGCCTGCAATTCCGCAAGATGCTCCGCAGCCAATTCTCGGTAGAATAAATCCAAAGGAGCAACGGCTACAGCGTGTTTAATGAGGGGCAATGATTTTTCGGTTGCGCCCGATTGGTTAAACACACGCACTCCCTGCGCAAAAGATTCAAGCGACCGAAAGCGCTGAACCTCATGATAGATACCGACGATAGTGCCTATGCCAAAAAGCAAAAGAATAAGAACAGAAGTAAAGGCGGATATCGATCGATTGGTGGTGGAAATTAATTTCGGTGGGCACAACACTCCATCAAGGGACAGTAGGCCGATAAATACTCCCGTAACACTGGCCACAAGCAAGAGCCCACCAGTTCCAGGAATATAAATCGCGAGCATAATAAATGATACGAGGGTGGAAAGAGCGAAAGCCACACGCAAGCCTTGAGCACGAGGCTCTGGCAAAATATGCAAAAAAAGTGCGCGTAAAATAAACCAACCCATGACGCATAACAAAAAGAGCCAAGCCAAACTACCGATAATACCACTGGTGGTCATGGCTGTAGGAATATGACCGATACCGGTATTAAAATCAATATTCCAAAACAAAGTATCGTTTACTTCCGGTGGCTTTGCTCGTACCCAAGCGTTGGAAAAACGATTTGGTCCTACACCAAAAAGCAAGCTGTCAGAAATAGATTGCTGGTACACATCAAGTGTGCTTTTCCATGGTCGTACTTCAAGCTGTTTGGGAAATTGTTTTTCAATGACAGAGGAGAACGCGTTTGGCTCACCAATAGTATTACTTGCACCAAAAACAATGAAAGAAGCAGAGATTAATAAAAACAAAAGACTTGGGCGAAAAAGACGGGAAGAAAATGAGGGCGTACGTGTAACTGTCGGTCCTATTCCTTCGGGCGAGAAGGATGAACCAATGCGTTTACGTTCATAATAAAAACGGTAAAAATAAAGAATGAACATAGTTATGCCGAGCGTCCACCACAAAAGATTGAGGTTGGTAGCTACAAGCGTAATCAAGGAAAGCAGCATCAGCCCGATACAGCCGACCTTCGCACGCAAAGACGTGATTCCAAATTCAAAGAATGTGGTACAAAACACAAGCACTACCGCCGCGTAGAGCGCAAAATCATTCCACTTACCGAAGAAGGTCTCGGTGCTGGCACCAAGACCAAACAGGGTGACAGGAAAAAATAATTTTATAACTTGTAGCAATGCTAGGAAAATAAAAACGGCGAAGCCAAGTTTAAGAAATTTATCAATGGAGGCTTTGGTAGAAAAATATAGTGTGCAACAAATAAGTAGTATGAAGAAAAGTAAAACGAATAATGCCGTGTTCGTTTCATAACCTTGGCCAAAAAATGAAACTTTGGTAACTGGCGAAAAAAATGCGGATAGGAGCGTGGCGAAAGAAACAGCGGAGATAGCCAATAAAAATGATGTTGGGGGCAATAAAAATTGACCATCTATTAAGCGCATTATAATCCAAACCAATAGACACGACAAAATACCTATTGTAAATATCTCGGAACGTATTATATCTAAAGGAAGAGCGGGAGTACCGCGTAGAGTGAAAAGACTAGTAAGGACCATGAGCGTCAAGAGCACAAAACGGAAAATTCGTGTACTGCGTTGTTCGGACATCGACACTTCTTGTTCTTGTTGATATTGTTCCATATTGAGAAGTTAGCTACTATATAGGATGCGTTTAGTATAACAATGATTGTTTAAAGAGAAAACAGCATGAAACGTGGATACGTTACCATCAAACAGGCAGCGGAAATACTGGGCATCTCTCCTGCCACTCTACGCGTGTGGGACGTGGCTGGCAAACTAAAGGCCTATCACGAAGAAAACGGCTACCGGCTCTACCGTATTCGAAATCTTGAAAGATTCGCCCAAAAGAACGACCTGCGTCGCTCTGGCCAAAAAAGACGCCTTGTGCCATAATGGCCCCCGCACACCAGACAACTGCCGAGCTCTCTTTGAGGGCTTGGAGGAAAGTCCGAACACGTCCAGCTCCAGTTTTTGGCTAGAGTCTTAAGGTTTGACCTTAAGGCCCCGGTCCCAAGGTCAAACCTTGGAGCCGAAAACTGGGGCTGGAGGACGGTAGCAGCTCCGACACCTTGATTAGAAATATTCAGGGTGCGGAGCTCCGACCTCGCGCAAGCGAGCGTCGGAGGTAACGCCTGTCCGGAGTAATCCGAGAGGTGCGAGCAGAAACGACCCGGTTAAGTCCGGCTGAAACGGTCCCGATTTCGTTTACGAAATCGAGGATCCCGACCTCGTAAGAGCGTCGGGGCTAAATCCTTACCTACGTGCAAGGCCGTACTCTGGAAGGCTAGAGGCTGGATTACTGGATGCTAGAGAAAATTTTCTAGTCTCTAGCTTCCAGCTTCTAGTATCCAGTTTGTGCCGCTTGATCCCGACAGTAATGTCGAAGACAGATAAATAGTTGTCGTCGAGCTTGCTCTGCAGGCTTGATACAGAATTCGGCTTATCGATGTGCAGAAAAAATCAAAACTCCGGGGGAAACCCCGGAGTTTTGCGTGAGTGCTTATACAAGAAATTAGGATGTCTTATATAAGTGAGATGCGAGGAGGTCGATAGAATCCGTCACAAGCCATGTTCGTCTCGGGTTTTTTTATTTTTTATAATCACCACCAAGTTTTGGCACTTACATTTATACCAATCATAGTAATCTTCGCACGGCCGTGCGAAGATTACTATAGATGCGATGATGCGATATTGTAAAAAAACGCCCCCGTGACCGAAGTCAGGGGGGCGCGAAGAACTGTTGATGTTGGAACTAGGAACTGGTTGAGGGTGGACTCTTGGTTTCGTCCAAGATGACCTGCAACGCTTCCGTGATGCTGTTGCACACCGTCAAGTGTGGCAACCGTAAGAATTTCAGGCTTGCCAGAAGATAGACTGGGATTGGCCCCCAACCCTTGACGAGCACGGTGGGCTTTCCAAACCGAAGCGCGAGGAGCACTTCTCGCAACGTGCCCTCGGTCCCGCCGAGCGCAAGCGCGATGTGTGAGTCCTTCACCATCTGCTGACGCATCTCCTCTTTCTCATCACCAACGAAAACCACTGGCACACCGCCGAACGAATTGTCCATTTTGCCCTGCTGGTAACCGGGCTGATACAGACGAACTTCCGGCTTGGCAACGCGCCCGAGAATGGTCTTGAGGATTGCTCCCGGATTCCCGCTCGCCGTGCCGGCAAAAAACGAGTGGTGAGAACCGAGGGTGTCGGCGATCAGCTCGGCAACACCCGACGGAACATCCACACACTTGCCATTTCCGACGACAAGAATGTTGTGGTGGCTGTGCGACGTACCGTTTGGAATCATCGCCGGTAAAGACTCGAACGAAACCGTGGACGCTTGCTTCACGGCATTTTGCCACTGCTTTGTGGCAATAATCCGTGACCACTCACGTTCCGCTTCATCGCAAATCTTCTGCTCGGCGCGTTCCCTTTTGTACGTCAGAACCTCGACTGCATGCTCCGCCCTTGCGGTTGCGACCCCCGCCTTGTGCTTCGCCTGTCGTTCCTTGTGACGCTTTTGCCACTGCCGGAACTGATTTGCGATCTGCTCGTCGATGTCGTCGGCACTGTAGACCAGACCGGCCGGCACGGAAAGCAGACACTTGCGAATAGCCTCGGACGCTTCGGTTGGACGCTCGACTACCTTGGTGTAAGTCCCCGGTGCGTAATCGATGCCCATAAGGTCAGGATTGTCCTCGAACGTGCTGTCGGGGTCCACGCCCCAGTTGATGTTCTTGTGATGCGACAGGTTCTGCCCGTACTCGTTGGAGCCAACGATGGACCAACTACGGTGACCGAGCTTCAACTTCCACTGCTCCTTATCGAAGTACTGTTCGAGTGCGCGTATCTGACGACCCGAATCCACGGTGGAATCAACGAAGAGCACATGCTTGTCTCGGAGAACGCCCTGTTGCTCGAACGAGCGTAATTTGTCCTCATCAAGCCCGCGACCACCTTGGTCAACCTTGAGTGACTCCATCGATGAAAGCCCAAGCGCGTGCCGAAGCACGAGGCAAGGGATTCTCCCGCCACGGTCGACCGAGACGAGCACCGTCCCGTCGAGACCAACGCCGTGATCGCGCTTAAGGTGGGCAGTTACAGTCTTGTACAGACCAAAGTACGGTACCGCTCGTGCGATTCGTTCCATTTCGCCGACTGCTTGAAGGAGTGCGGTTGCCCGCTCGTACTCCCTCCGACTGATACGCACCCTGATCTTTTCGATTCCTTCGTTGTCGTCCATGACATTTCGATCACGAAAGAGAGGAATCTTGAAGTAGTACTTCTCTTTGTCATTTTCGTCACGTCCACGAGTGTAGGCGAAGCGAAAAACTTCGTTCGTTTCGTCCACCAATTGCATCTGTCTGACGTGGTCGAACGTCGCGAAGTCGGTGATGACCCGTTGTTCGAGTTTAAGCCGAGGTTCGAAGACTTCTTCCTCGAACGTCGGTGGCACAAACGGAGGCGGACCAACATGGCCACTTCGGTAGGCCTGCACGAGACTCCACTGGAGCTCGGGCATCATCGTCATCACGAGCTGATTGGTAAGCCTTTGGCTCAACTGAAGACTCTGACCCATGCTCATTCTGAACCCCAAACTCATTTCTATCTCCTATTCTGAAGCTTTGAATTACGAAACTCAACAAATCCCACTTTTAAACCCATGCGCAAAATACCCTCGCTATTCAAAGTCTGAAGGCCTTAACAACCTTCTTGTTCCAAAATCAAAGTCCAAATCCGCTGAAAACACTAGCATATCAAACACCATTTCGTCAACCCCGTAGTAGATTTTAGTAATCGATAAAATTTTCTGCTTTTTTCATCTCGCCCATAGCCGTCGAAAATACACGGCCGTTGATTTTCGACGGTGGGAGTTTTATTTTAAATCTTCTCGCGTAATTCTAAATCGTCCTTGTTCGTCAATACGCCGACTTATAACCTCGGCATACTGAGTAAGAGGCATTATCTCTACGGCTAGTTGCTCTGCGTCTAATTCAGTTTCAATGTCGCCCATTTTTCTTGCCTGTTGTGCAAATCCATATAAGTGGTACCCAAGTTTTTTTAACCATTCACCCATAAACAACGCGCCACGAACCTCCCCCTTTGCTTCATATTCAGCAAGCGACCTTCTTACATACTCGATACGCTTTCGTACTCCCTCTACGTAAATATTCGCATCACTAATTGGTACTTCTATATTATCACCACCACTAGCACCAAAATTTATTGACCCAACCCTTAGGTCAAAGTCTACAACAATTTGGTTCGTTGATATGTCACCGCTTTTAGTTACAAGCCGTTCGTAAACTAGCCCTGTCAAAGCACGATAATATTCGTACCGACGGCCTGAAAGTGGTATTGTTTCAAGGATTCTGACACCTTTATCATTTAGAAAAGTACCACCCTTCATTGGTTCCCTGAGAGGTGTTCCTTCAATTTTTTTGCTATCTTTAAGTAGCGCCAACCTTGTATACAAGCGACGACCTTCACCATTACAATCCACATACGAAGCTTCGGGGTTGTGTATCTTAAAAGGTGAATCCTCGAAGATCTTAGCTAATATTTCATCTTGTTGTGCTAGCGTCGGCTCGTATCGACGCGCAAACACTTCTTTTTTCGTTAATTCCCTCCCCGCAGTTAGTTTTCCGCTTTGAGGATCAAATATTGGCTCGAAGGCCTTACCTCCCCGCAAAACGACGAGGGGGCATCTCTAATTTCTCTAAAACCGGCATTAATTCTATTGGAGGCATTCTATCGGGTTTAATCACGCCAGGTGTATCATCAAGTGAATAATAAAATGCTACCGGTGTTGGATCTTCAACGACAAGTTCGTTGTAGCCTCCCGAATGTCTCCCAGTGATTGATGTCTCAATCCTGTCTTCCAATAAACCACCGCCATGATGACTACTAACAGGAGCCCGTGTGAGCCCCTGTGCCACAGTAGCTGCATCATAACTATAGGCCTGAGATACATGCCCTTCACCTAAAATAAGACCGACACGAGCCCACATGTTATAAGCACCATCACCAACTTTAATTGTTGAGACCGAAACGTCTGGTTGTAGGGCAAGGACAATATCTAATTTTTGCTCCCATCTCGTATTTACATATAAACGTGAATTACTCCCCGGAACAAAAGCAGGGTGAAGAGCGTGGATAACATAAATATCGTATTTTGAGGAAATATTCTCCACTGCCCCTACTTTTCGTTCGTGTTCGTACGCTCTCCACTTATCCGACACTTCTCCATAAAAATCGCGGAGTTTCTGGCGAGCATCACTAAGTGCAGTTCGATCTTCCGCTTGTTTTCGTATCGATGCGAGCATTGATTGGAGTTCAGCAAACTCTCCTTCAAGCTGTGACACCTCTTCTATTTTCCGACCGAGCTCTGATTGTATACGTTTTACATCTGTATAGTTTAAAACCCGAGTAAGAATATTTGCATTTTTTTTCGAGAATTCATTTTCCAGTACAATTATACTTTCGCGTACGTTCTCGACGCTCATTTGACGTTCTCTTGCATGCTCTACCAATTCTTCGATTTGTGCGCCGAGCGACCGCTTTTCATCAAAATACTCCTTTCGCTTCTGCCTAAGTTCGGCCACCAGACGAGTTCGCTCATCCGGGACATGCTCTTTCGAAACCCGTCGTCCGAGCTTAATTTTTTCCACATCTGGAGTCACCTCTTGTTGTCTAGGGATTCCACTCATTATTCAATCATACCGCAACGACAACAATATGAAAACCGACACAAAAAAGATCCGAGCCACTGGCCCGAGCCTTTTTCATATTTCCTATTTTATTTTTACTATTGAACCTCACTTACTCTCACTCACGGCGCGGACGACGCTTGAACCGCTATTCTCGCTCGGGGTGATTTCTATTTCGCATACTCCCGCCACACAGGCAAGTTCTTTTGACCCCTGCACCGCTTCATCGTCATACTCGTAGAGCACGATTTTAGAAAAATCGATTTCCGGAAATTTGTTCGCCAGACAGTTGTACTCTTCTTCTGTGACCTCTTCGTACGGCGCCAAGCGATAGACGTGCTCACTGCGCGGAAGGAATGAAAGTCCGCCTACCATATCCCAATTTTCGTACACCCAGTTACCCACCGTTAACCATTCATCGGCTCCGACAGAAATAGTAGTGGAGGGATTGTGCTCGGTATAATTTTCCTTAACCATTTTCCAGTAATTCAATTGATTGAGCGAACTTAAATCATCTTTGAAAACCGTGCCCGGGGCTTTAATCGGAAATTCCAAGACAAAGGTGTTCGCGGTTTCTTCTTGCTGTCCTACTTCCGGATGATAAGGCACGCCCATGTCACGCAACATCATGAAGACAGGATTGTGACGCTCTATGCGCACACGTCGAATATAATATTTGGCGTGACGAGGATGCATACCGCTCGATGAATCGAAAAGTTGCGAGCCATTGCCGGAAGGCTTAACACAGGTAATGCAGGTGGATTGATTTATATCAAAGCGTCGGGCATATTCTCGGTTTGTTTCAATGGCGATTTCTTTCAGTTTGCGCATGGTACCGGGCTTGCGCACGGCCTGACAATCCCACTGGCCGGTAATGGACACACCCAAGAGCGCTTCTTGTTCGCAGTGTTCTTTCCATTCCTTGGAAAGATATTTGAAGTCGGTAAGCGAGGCTTGATAGGTGCCGAGGATGGTGGCCACACGCACTTTTTCCATGAGCGATTCCTCGGTATCATCGGCTCGAGCCACCACTTCGGAAAGATTACAAAACTGTTTGCTCTTTAAAACTATCTCGCCACAGGGATTTGTTCCCGAGCTCCAGGCATCCGGTTCAAAAACTTTCCAGCGTCGCGCCGGAAGTTGTTGCTTGAGACTGCCGCGGTTGAAAATACCGCGCTCACCGGAACCGGACTTGGCCAAATTCACCCATTCATCCAGAAACTGCTCCATAATCGGCTTGTCGTTATAGGCGGCCGAATTATTAGCCATAGAACGCTGGGGGTTGGTCATATAGAACTGGCCATTCTTCGCCGTACGCATCTCGGTATCATCAAGGTCGGAAAGTGAGATGAGGGCGCTGCGCCGTACGCCACCCATAACCACGATTTCGCCGATTTTGCACAAGATGTCGTGGGCATCGAGCGTAGTTAGGCGACGGCCTTGGCGGGCCAGCATTTTCTCGCGCGAAAAATCAATCAAAGCTTTGAGTGGGGCAGGCCCGGAAGCACGGCCACCCATAGTTTTCAGTCGCGCACCAGCCGGACGAACATTTGAGTAGTCGAAGGTGATATCTTTACCGGATGACCATGTCTCAAGCCCAAGGATAAAGGCGTCAGCCCAACCCTCCTTTGAATCTTCCACAATATGCGTCTCGAGTTTTTCCCCGGTTTGGCGTTCGATTAGAGACAAACGTTCAACAGTTTGATGTTCAACGGAGAAGCCCACGCCGGTGCCACACATTAAAATGTACATTACTTCACCGAAATCTTTCCAAGCGGAGGGAGCGACGAAGGAACAATTGTAAGCCGCGACATTGGTAGTTCTCGCCGCCGCGCCGGCGGACCACAAAAGACGCATGGAACCGAGGGCCTTCATCTCGCGCATATAATCGGTTACTTCGGCGTATTCTTTTTCAGTCAGCTTATCCCCCAAGTTCTCGCGCATAAAATCAACATAGCGAGCAATTGTTTCCACCCACGTTTCGCGCCGAGATTCACCGGGTACCCACTTCGAATACGTAGTGTAATAAACATATTCAGAAAGCGCGTTACGGAAGTATTTCTTACTTTCTGCGGTCAGTTTACGCACGTGTTCGGGCACGGGGCGACGAAGCTTGCGTAATTCAGCGTGGCGCTCGCGGTAAAGAATATAGGCCTTGGCCGTGGCGGTAAATTTCTTCAAAATAAGCTGTTTTTCAACGGTATCTTGGATTTCTTCCACGCTCGGTATGTATCCTTTTTCTTCTCCGTGTATGCGTATCAAATCAGCCACCACCGCGCTTGCCACCATCTCTGGAGCACCCTCCGATAACTCTCCCGTGGCATTCATGGCCTTGGTCACTGCCGCAATTATGCGGCCGCGTTCAAAAGAAACAATTGAGCCGTCGCGCTTTTGCACCTTTTTAAAAAGTTTGACCAGTCTAACCGGTTTGGCAATAGCGGAAACAATTTTTTTCTTAAAAGTCTTCGAACTGGTTTTCTGCGTGGTCTTGCTTTTAGCCATGATGCGGGGAAAATTAATTTATAAAAATGACTTACTTTTTACCTGTTTACCTGTCTATTGTATGCTTTTCACGCAAGAAATCAATCTGGGGATAACTGAAAATTTAGAGGGGAAGTTTGAAATTTTAAATAGTAAAAAGCGATCGGGCGTTGAGCGAGCGACATTGTTTTACTTGAAAAACAAGAAGTCCCGTGGGAGAAGTACTGAGGTCAGCAGGCCGTATGTGGAAATAGTTGGTCCAGGGGCTCAGAAAGACTTATTCACGGGCTTTGTATGCCCAATAATGACCACAACCAGGGCGATAATGAGGATATTTTTGATAATGTACTGCCCTTCGAGGGGTGGGAGCCAGGAATCCTTGCCAGGTTGGTGGCCGGTAGGAGCACCAGCGGGCCGGCCAGGGCTTACACCGACCAGTTTTAAAGGACCCAAACCAGAAAAGGGGCGACGGGCCAAGGGTAGGTTGGCTCTCTGGAAAAAAGCTATGCACGTACTATCAAATCGTCCCAATGAACCACCCCGCGGCAAGCCGTTCCCTCATTCCGCTTCGCTCCATATCGGCGGGGTATCTAGGAGCTTCGCTCTGGA
>Ga0209542_10017536_pt1 | contig 11715 bp, 11 predicted proteins | sample RifCSPhighO2_01_FD_184028 | JGI IMG/M metagenome (GOLD analysis project Ga0209542, IMG submission 184028) | Soil microbial communities from Rifle, Colorado - Rifle CSP2_plank highO2_0.1 (SPAdes) (version 2) | ecosystem: Environmental > Terrestrial > Deep subsurface > Rock core/Sediment ...
TAATGGGGCAGGCAAGACCACGACTATAAACATACTCACAGGACTGGCGACTCCTACTGTGGGCAGCGTGAAGATCTATGGCAATGATGTCGTCAAGGATTATCGCGAAGCGCGCGCATTGATAGGGCTCGCTCCGCAGGAATATAATTTTGATGTCTTCATTACTCCAATGCAATGCCTGCGCATTGTAGGCGGCTATTACGGGATGGAGAAGCGCGCGCTTGAGAGACGGTCTAAAGAACTCCTCTCATTGCTTGGATTGTGGAGCAAGCGCGACGCAAGGATCAAGGATCTCTCTGGCGGAATGAAAAGATGCCTTACAATAGCCAGAGCGCTCATCCATGACCCTAAGATAATTATACTTGACGAACCTACAGCCGGGGTTGATGTCGAGCTGCGCCGCAGGCTGTGGAAGCTTTTCACAGACCTAAAGCGCCAGGGAAAGACTGTCATACTCACAACGCATTATATTGAGGAGGCTGAGAGGCTGTGCGACCATATAGCGGTCATGAACAAAGGGATGGTTGTGGCTATAGACAATAAGCAGCAATTGATCAATTCTTTCGCTAAATACACCATCAGCGTCACTGTACGCAAAGCGGTGAAGAAACTCCCGAAATCTTTCTCAGTCTATGACTACAAGAAAGACGGAGCTAAACTTTTTGTGTTCATTGAGCATAAGCGCAAGCTCATGGATATCCTTGACGCATTCAGGAAAGCGCGCATCCTTATCGAAGACATCTCTGTGAATAAGGATAACCTTGAAGATATATTCGTGGAGTTGACAAAATGAGATATGTCCGGCTCATGACTCTTGTGCGCAGGCAGGTTCTGCGATTCATGCGTATGTGGAAGGTGACCCTTTTCCAGCCGATAATCTCAAGCCTGCTGTTCCTTGTTATAATGGGGATGTTCATAGGCGCGAAGATGCCTCAGATAAATGGGGTGACATTCATCGAATTCATAATTCCAGGCCTTATCATGCTTTCAGTCATAACAAATTCCTATTTTGACAGCGCTTTCGGCCTTTTCCTGATGAGGTGGGATAGGTTCATCGATGAGCTTCTGTCCTCTCCACTGTCTTACGCAGAGATGGCTATGGGTTTTCTCATTTCGGGAGCCTCACGCGGAATAATGGTCGGATTCCTTGTACTGCTGGCATCGCTTCCTTTCGCGCCATTGAATATCGCGCACCCTATATTGGCAGTGTTCATGCTTGTGGCCATAAGCGCAATATTCTCTGCAGTAGGGGTGATTTGCGCGATGTTCTCCAGCAGTTTTGACTCGCTAAATGGATGGGTCACCTTTGTGATAAATCCGCTGATATTCCTCGGAGGGATATTCCATTCAATAGGGAGCGCTCCGGCTTTTCTGAAGATAGCGACACAGGCGAACCCTGTGTTCTATCTAGTGGACGCTTTCAGGTACAGCATGCTGGGCACAAGCGACGGTAATCTTATGATAAGCCTTGCCGTAACTGTCTTAATGCTCTCAGCGGGGATAATCACCAGCATATCGTTGTTCAGGAACGGGAGCAAGCTGAAATATGACTGAGGAATCTTCCGCAAGATAATCTTCCACATCACTGCTTTATTCTATGGGGTATCCTATATTCCAAGAAGATTGTTCAGGTTCTCAGATCCATCTCTTTCTCTTGAAGAAGAGGTACAGCACTAGGACAGATACAACCATCAGCATAAGTGAGAATATATAACCATACTTCCATTGTACTTCAGGCATTATCCTGAAATTCATCCCGTAAATCCCAGAGATCATGGTAGGCACGAGGACGAATGAAGCGTACACTGTCAGCTTCTTTATCACATCATTGAGCGCGTTTGAGATGGAAGTCAGGTAAGCGTCAAGCACTCCTGTGAGTATGTCCCTGTGGGTCTCTTCGATGTCTATCAGCTGCACGAAATCGTTATAGCTGTCCCTGAATCTCGCCGCTTCTTTCTTCGGGATTCTTTTGATGTATTCTTTTTCTATCCCAGTCACGACTTCCCTGTTGGCCATGAGCGCCTTGTGGTAATATATCAGTTTCTTCTTCAGGGCGAATATCTTTCTCGCTTCAGAACTGTCAGGCTTCGTGAGCAAGGTCTCCTCGAGCTCTTCAATGCGGTCTTCTGTCTCATCAAGCTCTGCGAAATAATCATTGATGGTCTCGTCAAGAATTGCGCGGATGATGGTACCGCTGTTGTCCATGATCGAGACCTTGCCTCTCGCGATGTTCTCTTTAATCTTCTTGAAAGGCATCAGCTCATGCGCTGATAGCGTGAGGACAGAGTTCATGCCATAAAGGAATATAAATATCGGAGTTGTATGCGCGGTCTTAGTGATATTATCGCTCGCCGGCCCGCTGAGGACTATGAGCGAGTATTTCTCATCATCAACAATATGCGGCCTTTCAGTGTCATTAGCATACTCTTGCAGCACTGCAGAAGGTATCTCTGTGAGTTCGGAGAGGCGGCTTAGCTCTTCAGGAGTGGGATGCCGCGCCTCAATCCAGGAAGGATTCACAAGGGAGAAAGAGTCCAGGGTCATAGTCCTGACAGTATCACCCCTCTTTTCATACACCTCTATCATGATGGGATAAGTGTTGGCAGGAGTATAAAAAGCTTGCCGGAGAAAAGCACGTCCTTAAGAGTAGCCACAAACTATTTATATCAATGAGCCTGATTGGATGTCATGGTTGACAATTATAAGCAGGTAATTCTAGTGCGCAAGGATCTCAAGCTTCCTGCAGGCAAGCTCGGAGCGCAGGCAGCGCACGCGGCAGTCGAGGCGGCGTTCCGTTCTGACAAGAAGAAAGTCGACGCCTGGCGGCAGCAGGGCATGAAGAAGATCGTGCTTGAAGTGAAGGATGAGAAAGAGATGCTCAAATATAATCAAATGGCTAAAGATGCTGGTCTCATCACTGCAGTAATCACTGACGCTGGCCATACTGTCGTTGAGCCTGGCACAAAGACCTGCTGCGGGATTGGCCCTGATAAGGAGAAAGAGATTGACAAAATCACGAGAGAGCTGGATGCGTATTAAGTCGTAGAGGATATATCCATTTCGTATTCTGCATCGAAAAGTTTATATAGTCCTCGTATATACTCTAGCTATATGGTCACAGAGATGATTACATTGAAGCTTGAGAAAGGATTTCTCAAGGAAGTGGATAAGACTGTCAAGGAGAGAGGCTTCCATAACAGGACAGAGTTCATCAGGAACGCTCTGAGGGAAAACATGAACGAAGCCAGGATGAAGGAAGCGTATCTCAGGATATGCCATCTTAAGGGAGCATCTAAAAAGAAAATCACTGATGAGGAAATTCACGTTGCGAAGGAAAAGGCATTTGAAGAAATAGCTAAACGTTTCAGATGATATCTTCTGGTTTGTGGAATGAGCATATATCTGTCAGCTTCCTGAAATGATTATCTCGGGTTACAAGAATTGCATGGCTATCTCTTGCAATAATTGCATGAAGAGCATCTGCTTTCGGTATTGATCGCGTAAGCGCAATAAGTTTTGCTTCTTTTACCTGGTTTTCAGTGGCTAATCCTCTTTTTATCACGTGCTGAAATGGAAGTAACATACTCTGAATTTGTTCTAAAGAATAAATTACCCTAAGTTCTTTCAGGACAATATCTGTGATAAGAAGGGAATGTTTCTGTTCAAGAATCATTGTTAGCAACTTTAGTCCCATATCTCCTAAAGGCTCGTTCTTGAATCCCTTTCTGTTGTTGCATGTATCAATCCAGATAGAGGTATCAAGATAAAACATCATAGCCATAATGAGAATAGAATACTCTCCTTAATAAGTCTAATCTATAAAATTCCGGAAGATTTCCGGCAATGATTAATATATCACACAACAACCCTCACTTCATCCCCGTCTTTCAGGCTGAGCCTTTCGCGCAGGCAGTGATCTGATATTATCTCCACAGTGTCCTGCTCATGCACTGTCCTGTAAGGGATCACTATCGCCGCAGGCACATACTCTCTCGACGCGCCTCTCTCTTTGATGACTTTCGCATTGCAGCATTTCAGCCCGCCGAAAGTCTTCTTGCCTATGCTGAATCCCTCGATGATGACGCTGTTCAGCTCGCGTACCGCATTGCCTGTCTTCTTATCAATCTTAAGGTTGAGAGTTCCGGGAAATGGATTGATCCCAAGCTTGTCGATGAATTGCTTCCTGTACCCTTTCAGTCCTATGAAGTATTTCCCTCTCCCTAATCCGCTTATAAGCGTTCCTTTGAAAGCGATAGTCTTCCTTCCGAATATGGATGCGAGAGCATGATAGCGCCGCAGCAATGCCTCCTTGCCTTTTCTTGAGAATCTTATTGTCTGGCCTGAAGAGGTGACTTGTCTGGAGACCATCCCTTCTTTCTCCATCTCTTTGAGAATTCTGGAAGCTGACTGCTGGCTCATCCCTATCTGCGCCGCTAGCTTTGGGGTGGATATCTTCATCTCTCTGTCTATGCCGCGCTGCGCCAGCGCGAGCAATACTTCGATATGTGCGCGTTCAGGAACTCTCATGATACTCAGGAATGAGTAAGGGGGTTAATAAGGATTTCTGAAATCAGAACCAGAACATTTATAAGTATCTAAATAATTCTTGGACAAGAGCAATCGGAGTTGTGATATGGCAAAGAAACAATCAGTATTATTCGTAATATCACTTATCATATTGCTTATGCAAGCAATCTCAGTTAGCGCGTCAGCATCAACAGACGCGCAGAAGAATTGGATCGATCTCAAGGAAGCGACTAAAGAGGCGCAGGCGAAGCATCAGGACGCGAAGCTCGCTCTCGCAGGAGATAATTCTGAGCAGAACAGGCAGGCAGTCGTCGATACAGGCAAAGAGGTCCTTAACTCCGCATTGGATGAAGCTGAGGCATGGCTGGAATGGAAAGACGCTGAAGCAGTGGAGAATGACAAGATATCTGATGATTTGCGCAACATGATACAAGATGATGTCCAGAAGAATATCGATAAGATCAGCGGATTAAAGAGCGAAGTCGCGCAAGTGAACAATCAGGCGGCTTTAGGCCTTATGACATTGAAACTCATCGGCAAGTACGGAGAGCTGCTTGTTGACGTCGCGAGAGATACCGGAGCTACATGGGTTTATATTGCTAACGCTTATTCTGATAAGCTCACAGAATTCGAGGGCAGGCTGCGCAATGCTGCTAAAGACAACAGCGACGCGCTCGCGTTGTTAGATAACGCGAAATCAGAGATAGACATCGCTGAAAGGAATATCGCCAATGCTGAAGACACTTATAAGCAGGTAGTTCTGCCTGGCAAGCCTTTCATCAAGTTCAATGAAGCCAATACTTATCTTAGGGCGGCGCAGATCAACATGATCAATGCGCAGGCAAGCCTTAATCAGGCATATAGCAAGATAATAAGAAGGTGAAGGATATGAATAAAGGACAATTCTTAATAATATCAATCATCATTGTGATCGTTGGCCTTGTGCTGACCGGCTGCGGCCAGAACGCTAGGCAGTCAGCGAGATCACAGCCAGCGAGCGCAGCGCCAGCAGTCGCTGATTCCCAGCCAATCGCTCAGCCTTCCGCTCCTTCTTCCGCACAGCCTGCGGTGCAAGAAGTCAAAGACACTGCTTCACAGCAGCCAGCATCAGAAAACGCTGAAGTCTCACAGCAGGATCTTGATCAGCTAAAGAAAGACCTTCAGGAACTCAACCCTGAGGACCTGAACGGTTTTGCAGGGTAATACTATTCAGGATTCTAGTTTCTATAGCCATATTATCTTTCTTTGAAGAACTCAGTGCAATGAAAACGCTATATCCTGTGGGCTCTATCCTGAATCCTCCACTTTTTTTGCCGTTGCTTATAGGTTTCCTGGAATCAATCCTGCTTTAAGTCTTGCTCTTCAAGCAACGACAAAAAAGTCTTCATTCAAAGATTCAGGATATCGCCCATCCTGTGCTAACCTTTAAAAACACCTCTTTCATCCCTTGAATCATGGCAAAGGATTCAGCAAAGCAGGATTCAAAAAATGCTGCGGAGAAGCAGGAGCAATCCCTCTACTGGGCTGACCAGATAGCTGATGAGATCCTCTCAAGGAATGTCTATAGGTATAATGATCACAGGATAAAGAAGTTTGATGAATACGTCGTCAAAACCTCAGCGTCATTGTCAGGAGTGCTTCACATCGGCAGGCTCAGCGACACTATCCGTTCTCATTCAGTGCACAAGGCGCTGCTTGACGCAGGAGTGAAATCCAGGCTGATCTGGGTCTCTGAAGACATGGATCCTTTGAGGAAAGTTCCTGCCGGCGTACCCGCGGATTTTGAGAAATATCTGGGTATGCCTGTGACAGACATCCCTGATCCTGACGGGTGCCATAAGAGCTATGCTGAGCATCACAGGGAAGAGTATCTCAAAGTCATACACCAGTTCGTCGATGAGGACATGGAGACTTTCTCTATGCGTGAAGAGTACAAGAAAGGGACTTTCAGGCCTTTCATAAAAAGGATCATTGAGAATGTCGACGCTATAAAAACAGTATTGATGAAATACCGTGACACTCCATTGCCTGAAGGGTGGAGTCCCTGGACTCCGATATGCGGGAAGTGCGGCAAGATAGCGACTCCGAAGATAACCTCTTTTGAGGAGGGGAAAGTGCATTATGTCTGCTCTGATTATAATTTCGAGACAACGACAGCTAAAGGATGCGGTCATAAAGGGATCAATGACCCGCTTAAAGGAGAGGGCAAGCTAATGTGGAAGTCAGAATGGGCTGCGCAATGGGCGTATTGGAAGATCTGCTCTGAAGGCGCAGGCAAAGAGTATCAGGTGCCGAACAGCGCTTTCTGGGTGAATTCAGAGATCGCTGAGACTGTGCTTGACTATCCCCATCCTGTCCCGATCTTCTATGAGCATCTCATGATCGACAACAAGAAGATGTCAGCTTCTGTCGGCAATGTGGTATATCCCAAGGATTGGCTTGCTGTAGCCTCTCCTGAACTGCTGAGAGTGTTCTATAACAAGCGCCTTATGAAGACTCGCAGTTTCTCCTGGGCGGATATCCCTCGCTTATATGATGAATATGACCGCATGCTCTCGCAGTACTGGAAAGAGGAAGATCTTCAGGGAGAGGATGTGAAGAAGGAAGAGCATGAGCGCAGGCTTTTCGAGATGTCTCACGGAGAACATGTGCGGCCACCATTGAAATTAAGTTTCTCTCACGCAGTCATGGTCTCGCAGTTCTTCGAGAAAGAAGAGGACATCATCCATTCTTTGGAGAAGACAGGGCAGTGGGAGGAAGAGAAGAAGAAAGAGATATTCGACAGGCTTGGCAAGGCTTCCGCCTGGCTGAAGGATCACGTTCCTGAAGAATCGCGTCTAGTCCTGCAGTCAGAAGTCCCCGCGGAAATAAAGAGCGGGCTCAGCGATAAGCAGCGCAGAGCGCTGAAGAGGGTTGCAGAGATTGTTGAAGAGAAGGAATGGGGAGAGAAAGAGCTGCATAACCAGTTCTATGAGATCTGCAAGAGAGAGGGTCTTGATCCTAAAGAGTTCTTCTCTGCTGCCTATATTGTGCTGTTCAGGAGAGAGCGCGGACCGCAATTGGCGAATTTTCTGATCTCTCTTGGCGACAGGGCGCTTGGTTTGTTCAAGAAGCTGTGATAGTCAGGCTATCATTCGCTTTATTGGCAATTAAATTCTTTTTTCGAGAATTTGCTTCTCTATCTCTTTAGCGTCGTAACCTAGTTTTTTATAACCATTACTCTCCAATAATGATGCTATGCGTTCTGAGATCTTTAGCCTTATGGTATTTTTGCCTTCTTGAGCCAGGATATCTTCAATCTTTTGGCATATAGTTGTCATCATTCCTGTCTCCTGCTCAGAAGGTTTGATTGCCAAAGCAGCCAAGTACGCTATTCCTTTAGGAGCATTCTTGTATGCGTCGCTGGGAAGCATTGCTGTTATCACTTTAGCGTTTTTAGTATTTAGTGAGAATACCCCTATAGCTCTTCTGCCTGAATACGCGATGAAGGTCTTTGTATGCTGCAATAAATAAACGATCTGTGCATGCTTTTTATACTGGAGAGCTAGCTGTTTTTCTTCCGGATTTTCGCATTCGGAAAACAAAGACATTATGCTTAGGATGTCTTCTCCTATGGCTCTCGCTTGTTTGAATGTGAGAAACCTGCTCACATTATTCTGAAAACTATTTTCTGGTCTGTATTCAAATTTGAGCGCATCTACATCAAGATGTCCACTATGCGTGATTCCTTTGATCTCGATAGTCTCAGGAGCTCTGCGCATTGTTTCTTGCATGGCGATAAGCGTCTTTTCAGGAGATAATATCCTTTCTGGACCTACTGATATCTTTGCAGAATTAATCAGCGATTCCCACCTTTTCTTAAGCACCTCTCCTGGGAGGGTTGGTGTAGGATTGATGTGTCCTGAGAAGACATTCGGTCCAAGCGTATATTTATCAGGTGCCAGATGGCGTTGTTTGCTCATTCTTGTCCGAATCAGATAACCTATATATAAAGCTTTTGGAGATTGACTACTTATTGATGGAGAATATATTAGGGTTTGCGGAAAGGATTTATTACACCAAATTAATCCTGTCTGATTTTTGCAGACTGCGTATAAGCACTGAATTATTGGGTTATAAGCCGTATAAACCTTGTTCGCAATCACAAGATTTATAAACAAATAAAGGCTTCTGAGAGCTGTGAATCCAGAGGCTATCAGCGCGTTTCTCCGACGGAAGACGAAAGATGGCTTTTGGGATTTATTTCAATAAATATTCAGATGATCAGACCATAAAAACGGGGCAGAACCAATAAAATATTCTGAAGACACCATGGAAGAAACAACACAGAATACTGATGTTCCTGAAACGGGGCAATCGCTTCCGGAAGAGGCTGCGGAAACCGCAGCTGAAGCCACTGCAGAAGTCGCATCTGAAACGAACTCTGAAGCTGCTGTCCCTCGGGCAGATTCTCAACCGCAGGAATCTTCCCCTGAAGAATCTTCTAAAGACGAGCCAGTAAAATCCGATAAGCGCGGAGATTACGGAGCGAGCTCTATCCAAGTGCTTGGTGGGATAGAAGCAGTGAGGAAACGGCCTGGAATGTACATAGGAACTACAGGCATTGACGGCCTGCATCATCTTGTCTATGAAGTCGTTGATAATTCCATAGATGAAGCCATGGCCGGCTACTGCACAAAGATCATGGTGTTCATCAACACTGACGGATCAGTGACCGTTGCTGACAATGGAAGAGGGATCCCTGTCGAGAAGCATCCTCAGTTTGACATGACAGCTCTTGAAGTCGTAATGACTAAACTGCACGCTGGCGGCAAATTCGACCGTAACACCTACAAAGTCTCTGGAGGATTGCACGGTGTAGGTATATCAGTAGTCAACGCTCTCTCGACTAAAGTCCATGTGAAGGTCAAACGCAATGGGAAGATCCATGAGCAGACTTACAAGTTCGGAGAGCCGCTGAATAAGCTCGCGATCATAGGCTCGACCAATGAGACAGGCACTGACGTCACATTCTGGCCTGACAAGGAGATCTTCGAGACCACAGAGTTCCATTTTGATACGCTCTCAGCGCGCCTTCGCGAACTCGCGTTCCTCAACAATGGGCTGCACATAGCGATAAAAGATGAGCGTTCCGGGAAAGAGCATATCTTCCAGTATGACGGAGGGATAAGCTCTTTTGTCGAATTCATCAACCAGAACAAGAAGCAGCTGCACAAGACGATCACTGTCAAGAAAGAGAAAGCCAACATCCAAGTCGAGATTGCCCTTGCGTACAATGAAGGCTATCAGGAGAATCTTTACTCATTCGCGAACACGATAAACACGCGCGAAGGAGGGACGCATGTCTCAGGATTCCGCACAGCTCTCACGCGCTCGCTCAATAAGTACGCTGAAGAGAAAGGCCTTTTGAAAGATGATGTGAAGGTGACAAGCGAAGATGTCCGTGAAGGCCTCGCTGTAGTCATCTCAATCAAGATCCCTGAGCCACAGTTCGAGGGACAGACCAAGAGCAAGCTAGGCAATTCTGAAGTCAAAGGGCTTGTCGATTCGATAATGTCATCTGAACTGGACACTTTCTTGCAGGAGAATCCAGCAGTGGCTCGCGTGATAATAGAGAAAGCTGTCAATGCTGCGGAAGCCAGAGAGGCGGCGCACAAGGCGAGAGATATGACGAGAAGGAAGACCGCTCTTGAAGGTTCCAATCTTCCGGGAAAGCTCGCTGACTGCTCCAACAGGGATCCAGCGCAGTGCGAAGTCTATCTTGTCGAGGGAGACAGCGCTGGCGGAAGCGCGAAACAAGGCCGTGACAGGAAATTCCAGGCGATACTGCCTTTGAGAGGCAAGATCCTTAACGTCGAGAAAGCGCGCCTGAACAAGGTATTCGCGAACAATGAGATCGTCACTCTGATAACGGCTATAGGTACAGGCATAGGGGAAGAATTCAACGCAGCGAAATCAAGATATCACAAGATAATAATCATGACAGATGCCGATGTCGATGGAGCGCACATCCGCACATTGCTGCTCACGTTCTTCTACAGGTACATGAAAGGGCTGATAGATTCAGGATTCATCTACATTGCGCAGCCGCCGCTCTATAAGATTGTGAAAGGGAAGCTTGTCAGGTACGCTTATTCTGACTCTGAGAAAGAGAAGATTTTGCGTGAGATAGGGAATGATAAAGTCAATATCCAGCGTTATAAAGGATTAGGAGAGATGAATCCCAGCCAGCTATGGGAGACGACTATGGATCCTGAGAACAGGACATTGCTCAAGGTCGCTGTCGAGGACGCTGTCGAGGCTGACAGGATATTCTCGATACTCATGGGAGATGAGGTAGAGCCGCGGCGCAAATTCATAGAGGAGAACGCTCTGCTTGTGAAGAATCTTGATGTGTGAGCGCATCAAGAGCCAGTTCTGCTTGGAATTTGTATATAAATGTTCTTTCAGTCATCTCTACCCCCTATTTCCACCTCTTCATAAACCAAAAACCTTATAAATACCCCCCTTGTTCAGCAACATTATGGCAACAACGCCTCAGAAGGCTAAAGCGGTCAAGAGCGGAAAGCTCATTGACGTCTGGAAGCGTAAGCGATGGTATAAATTAGTTGCGCCAAGGCTGTTCAATGAGCAAGTTCTAGGAGAGAGCCCTTCAGCAGAGCCTGAAGCCATTGTCGGAAGGACTATAGCGGTCAACATGATGAACCTTGTCAGAGACATCAAGAGGCAGAATTTCAACGTCGTATTCCAAGTCGAGAAAGTCCAGGGAGAGATGGCGTACTGTGTCGTCAAGAACATCGCGATGATCCCTTCTACCATAAGAAGGATGATCAGAGCCGGAAAGAAACGCATCGATGACTCATTCATTGTCGCTACAAAAGACAAAGTTCCAGTGCGATTGAAGCCTTTGATGGTCACTACAGGGATGGCGAACCATTCCGTCGAGACAGCATTGCGCAAGCGCGCGGAAGAATTCTCAAAGTCAGTTGCGGCGCAGATGTCTTACGAGGATTTGTTAGGAAATGTCGCTTACGGAAAATTCCAGCGCGAGATGAGAGAGGCAGTGCAGAAGATCTACCCTCTCAAGATCTGCGAGATAAGGATGCTCCAGCGCGAGAAAGGGACTCTCGAGCCGCAGCAGATAGCGCCGCAGGCACCAGCGCAGCAGGTTCCTGTCGAGGAAGAAGC
>Ga0209542_10017537_pt1 | contig 11714 bp, 14 predicted proteins | sample RifCSPhighO2_01_FD_184028 | JGI IMG/M metagenome (GOLD analysis project Ga0209542, IMG submission 184028) | Soil microbial communities from Rifle, Colorado - Rifle CSP2_plank highO2_0.1 (SPAdes) (version 2) | ecosystem: Environmental > Terrestrial > Deep subsurface > Rock core/Sediment ...
CACCAGTGGAGTGAAATGATCGGAGAAGCAGAGTTAAAAGAATTGTCCGGCCAGCATCAAGATTTTTCCGCTTTTTTAGCCTGCAAAACCCTCTGGGAGTGGGAAAATCAATTCTGGTTAAGCCGAATCCGGTAAAAACAAAAAAGCCCTCTAGGGCTTTGTTTATTTTTCAAAATCTTTTCTTCGGATAACTTTGTTGTCTATCGGTGCTATGTTTACGTTTTTTTCTTCTCGCTCAATAATACTGGCCGCATTAATCAAGATTGTTTTTTCTAAACTCGATGTTGCGTATCCCTCATCGTTGTTATCATCTGCCAGCATGGCAATTTCACTGGATAAAGTTACGCCAAACCTATTAAAAACTTCTATAAGTTTGGGTTCAGCTTCTTTGTTGATTAAAATCCGAGAAAATTCTAATAGCTCTGTTTTGTGTTCTGTTAGTTTGTGACAGCCGTAACCAGGTTTATCTCCCACAAAACAAGCCGTTGTTGGCCGTTTTTCAAAAGTTCCTTCGGGATAACCAAAAGGACAACGGCTACCGTCCAGCCAGCAGGTATCCGGCACCACGGTCGCAATGATACCGGCCTTAATGAGTTCTTGACTCAACTGAACCAGATTAGGGTCGTTGGTTTTGATAATATTTGAGTTACTGCTCACTGTTCCCTCCCCCGCTACTCTATTTTTGAGTTTTTAATTTTCTATCGTTAAGATTACTACTTTTTACAGTTGGAGGCAAGGGCATATCCCCTGCTTTGAGCCTCTTGTTCGGAGACAAAAGTAATTTTGTTTTTTTCTTTTATTCTTTGGGCTCCGGAACACCATGGGTAGTGATAAAGAGTGGAATTTTTGGAAGCAACTACTTGGTCGCCTTTGTCCCTCGCGGTTTGTGTTTTGTCTCCAGTCTTTAAATTATTTGAGATATTGGTCGGAGCTTTGATTTCCAAAGGTTTTTCGAAGTTTCGCAGAGCCGAAATTTTACCACTTTGAAAGGAAATAGTGGCAATTAAAACTACCGCTATGCATAAAACAACCTCGGATTGCCTGGCTTTAATTTCTTGAGTAATTTTAGAGAATAAAGAGCCTATGGTTATATAACACTTACGATTTTTACCAGTTTTCTTTGGCCGTTATGCTTAAGCATCTTTTTGGTGGTGAATTTAATATGGCCAGCGCGGATGGCGTAGATGGTGTCGTCTTTTCCTAAATGGACCCCTTCTCCGGGTATTACTTTGGTTCCTCGCTGTCGGATGATAATACTGCCGATTTTAGCCGCTTGGCCCCCAAACAATTTTACTCCCAAATACTTGGGCTGCGAATCTTTTCCATATTTACCCGTGCCGACTGCTTTGGTATGCGCCATAAAATTTTATAATATAATCTAAATTACTCTTCTAACTTTTTAATTTCTACTTTCAGAGTTACTTTTTTATCTTTACTAAGTTCTATTTGTATTTCATGAGAACCGATTTTCTTTAAGGCCGCTTCCAAGATAATCTGTTCTGGTTCGATAAAGAAATTTTGTTTTTTAAGTTGGCCGGATATTTCGGTGGCACCCAGGCCGTCATAAAGAGTGCCCTCTTCGCTGGCCGCTCGTTCTATACTTAGGGTGTAATCGGCTAGTTTCTCAATCAATCCAGCAATCATGCTTTCCTCTTTTTGCGCCTCTAGCACCCTTTTGTCTTTGAGCCGCTCGGCTATTTTTAAGGTATTATCAGTAGCCAAAACCGCCAATTTTCTGGGCAATAAAAAGTTACGGGCATAGCCGTCCGCCACCTCTTTAACGTCCCCTATCTGGGCTACGTTTCTGATGTTTTGGAGAAAGATTACTCTGGCCATAATAAGTTTAATTTAGCAGAAGAGGGGCCAAATGTCAAAAAGAAAACCCGCAGTTCGGGCGACTTTGTTAAAGACGTGATCCTCGTGGTTCGTGTAATTTTTTTTGGACTGCAAGATGTCTGGATTGTTTGGATTGCTCCCATGCTTCGAAATCTCGACCGAGAATAAAAAACTTTTTCCCGATTTGGACAATCGGAATTCTATCTTCCTTAACTATTCTTAGGAAATTGCGGATAGAGAACCCGGCCATTTCGGCGGCGTTTGGGATGTCTAAAAACATTTTTGTTTTAGGCTTGTTTTCTGTCTTCATAATCTCCCCTCAAGTTGTTAACTTAGCTGGCGAAACTTTAGCATAGTCTCTGATTTTAGGCAAATTAAAAAAGAGAGAAGGATTTGACCTTTTTGAAGATCCCCGGTCGAACCTTATTTTATGAGTTCCTTGGCTTTGTCGAGTTGAGGGTCCTTATCGTTGGTGATATCTTCTTCCGTGCGCTTTACTTCTATATCCGGTTTGATGCCGTTGTCGTTGATGGAAATGCCATTGGGGGTGTACCACTTGGCAATAGTCACTTTCAAAGTAGCCTTGCCGACATCGGTGGGAAATTCTACCAGTTCCTGAACCGAGCCTTTACCGAAAGAAGTTTCTCCGACAACTTTTATACCGCGGTGGTCGCGCAAAGCTCCGGCTAAAATTTCCGAAGCGGACGCTGAGCCCTTGTTGATGAGGATAACCAGCGGATATTTCTTTAATTCCGCTATTTTCGAAGTTTGCAAAGATGTTTGGGTGCCGTCATAAAATTTTTCAGTGACGACGGTTTGATTCGGGTCTAAAAACCAACTGGCCAGGTTAACGGCCGAATCCAGGATTCCTCCGGGATTGTTGCGCAGGTCAAGAATAATTCGGTCGGCTTTGGAAGCGAGAATTTCTTTGACGATGCGGCTGAAATCTGCATCGGTATTGCGATTAAAGGTGAAGAGTTGAAGATAAGCAATCTGATCATCCAACAATTTCCACTCCACTGTTGGTATTTTAATTTCGTCTCGCACCAAGACGAAGTCTTTTGGTTCTTTGGTTCCATTTCTTTGGAGGGTTAATTTGACGGAAGTTCCTTTTTTGCCTCGGATTTGAGAAACAGCTTCATCTATCTTTAAATTTGTAGCATCTTTATCGTCAATTTTAGTGATGATATCTCCAGCCAGAATTCCTGCTTTTTCCGCGGGAGTATTTTTGATGGGGGTAATTACCGTGAGCAGATTTTTACGGATGCCGAGTTCGATACCCACTCCGCCGAAAGAACCCTGAATCTGTTCTTCAAATTTCTTGCTTTCCACTGGCTCCAAAAAAACAGTATAAGGATCGTCGGCGGCGTTGACCATGCCCTCAATGGCCCCATAAACCAGTTTCCGCTTATCGGTTAGTTTGCCCTGGTCGACAAATTTCTCTTCCAGTTTATCGAGAACGGTCCAAAATAAACTGAAGTCAACCGAGCTGGGCTGGCCAGCATTTTTATTGATGATTTCCGTAGCGATTTTTTCGGCAGAGTTGTCGGATCTTAATTTTTCAAAACGAAGGCCGCTATAAAAACCCACTCCCAAGAGAGCGGCAATAAGAACGATTAAAGCAATGCGTTTTTGAAGGTTAGACATGTTTGCTTCGCAAATTAGTTATAAAGTTATAATGTTCTTAAAGTCTATAAAGTTTTTGATTTTTTCTTACTTTATGAGCATTATAACTTTATAAACTTGACGAACTCATTATCTTTTCTCCCGACTTATACTTCCAACCATGTTTTAAAAAGTATTTAAGGGCACTGGCGATATGCCAACGTGCTTCTCGTCTCAAAAAAAAGTCAAAAAAGTCAAAACCAGCCCGGGAACTGCGTTGATGGTAGTGCATCATGACGGCTTCCGGAAAATACTGCACCTTAAGGCCATTTTCCCAGAATCTCCGAGCCCAGTCAACATCTTCAAAGTAAAGAAAAAATCTTTCGTCCATCAGTCCCACTTTTTCCACCGCTTGGCGGGTGGTCAAAATGGCCGAGCCCATAATCCAGTCCGGATAAATCGGTTCGGTTGGGTGGCTATTGTCAAGGTTGAACCTTGACAATTCTTTTTGGCCGAAAAAGCTTTTACCTAAAAAGGTGCGGCGGTAAACGATGGTGGAGGGACGGTAAAAACTGAATCGGGAGTTCTGCACTTTTCCGTTAAAACCAAGAAGGCGGGGCCCAATCATGCCGACTTCGGGATGATTTTTAAGATGCCCCATCATTTTGGGTATCGCTCCTTTGGCAACGACAATATCGGGGTTTAAAATGAGAACAAATCGGCCGGTGGAATTTTTAATTCCGCAGTTCACCCCTCCGGCATAGCCGATGTTTTTTTGAAAAGGAATGTAGCGGACAGCTGAAAAACTTTCCGTTAAAACCAGCTCGGTATCCGGTTGGGCTTCCGAGTCAATTACTAAAACTTCGTACTCTAAATTTTCGCCAGCCAGATGTTCCCGGATTGATTTAAGACAGAGCTTTAGGAGCTCCAAGTTTTTGTAATTAACGATGATGATGGAAAGAGGCATATGAGTTTCAAGGTTCGACCTTTTTGAAGATCCAAGGTCGAACCTTGGGGAAGACTGGTTACTTATCCTATTTTATTGATTTAAGGTTAAATCTTTGCTGGAAAAAGTCACGGAATAATTTCCAGTCGTCGTTTTTGGGCAGTAAAACATAAATATTATCTTGAAAGATTTCATAAAGAATATTTTCGGTGGAAAGATGTTCCCGGGCCGGTTTCACTTTTTCTGCGTTAAGAGAATTGGCCAACTGAATCAAATTACCGGTGTCAAAGATATTTAAGTCCGAAACGATATTTTGATTGGCGCTCTTTAAAATTGGGGCTAGTTTAAGAGGGTTGGCCAAAACGCCGATGCTTAAAGCTTTGTCTTTAATGGCAAAAATGACCTGCTGTTGGCGAATAGAGCGATCAAAATCGCTGGTACTGTAACGGGAGCGTACAAAATAAAGCGCATCTTGACCATTGAGGTGGTTTGGTCCGGCGGGGAGGGAAAATTCGTATCCCCACTGGTTTTTTTCCTCGAACGGTTTTTTGAGAGCGATATCAATCCCTCCTAGATCATCCACAATTTCTTTAAAAGCCTTAAAGTCGAAAACGATGGTATTGTCTATATATACTCCGATCAAGCGCGAAAAAGCCTCCCGGCTGAATTCCAGAGACTTTTTCCTGGTCAGTCCTTTTTCGTAAATTTCGTTGATTTTGCCCTTGCTCATTCCTGGCAGATTGACATAAAGATCGCGAGGAATGGAAACCAAACTGGATTGCCCTGTTTTTTTATCAAGACTGAAAAACATGATACTGTCGCTTAAGAGTCCCCCGTCCGGATCATCTGTGCCTCGGATTCCTAAAATTAAAAGGTCCCAGCGATGTTCTTCTTCGGCAGGCAAGGGAAAGTTTTTGTTGAGCAGTTCCTTTTCTTCTCTGGTGGGAGAAATGGGGAGTATGTTTGATCCAAAAAGGTTGCCGACTTTTTGCCACCAGGGACGATTTTCAGCCGTGATCACATTCGAGGCTTGGCCCAAACTAAAAAGAAAGGAAATAAAAACAGCTAAACCAATTAAAAAAAACGCTCCCTTTTTTTTGCTCTTCGCCCCCTGTTCGTTAAAATTTATTTGTTGATGGTGTGTTTCCATGATCTCATTCAAGGTTCGACCAGGCACTTTTTGCAAAAAGTGCCTGGTCGAACCTTTCGGCTTACTTGTTACTTGAACCATCTGGCCATTTCTTTTGGTCCGACTTGAGCGCGAGCCAGAATGGCCCGCCTCTTTTTGAGGGTGCGCGGCAAAAGTTTAATTAATTTTGGTATTTCCAATAAGACGGTCGGTTCAAAAAGAATAATGTATCCTAATTCTCTTATTTCTCGCCAGCCGATCGGCAGAAAATCACTAAACATATTTTGGCAGTAGTCATTTTTAATTCTGGCTAAGCGCTTATTGCGCCAGTCCAGCCTTTTTTTGAAAATGGGAATTTTCTTTCGATCGTTGATTCTTTTTAGATAATCTCTCCATCCCCGACTCATGCCTTTGGTAGTAGAGCGGTCGTGGCACATGACTACCTCTGGGCTATAAATCTGTTTCCAGCCGAACAAATGCATGCGCCAGCCAATGTCTAAATCATCCCCATACCAAAACATTTCCCGGTCGGCTATTTCCCCCAGAACTCGCAGTTCTTCAAGGGCTGATTTTCTGAAAATGGGAGCGGCCCCTTCCACGGCGAAAATTTCTTTTTCTTGATCATGCTGGCCGTGATCTTCTTCGCCGTGTCCAAGGTTGGTGATTCTTCTGGAGCGGAAGATTTGGAAACCAAGCGTATCGATTATCTTGGGAAAGGTTCGACCTTGGATCTGCAAAAAGGTCGAACCTTGGTTAAATTCAGAGATGTTGTATTGGTAGATTTTAGCTTGCAGGGCGCCGATTTTCTCATCTTTTTCTAAAATTTCCACCGCTTTTTCGATGGCCGTAGGATGCATTAAAACATCCACGGAAAGCGCCACTATATATTTTCCGCGTGAAGATTCGATGGCTTTTTCTTGCCCGGGCCAAGTACCGAGATTTTTTGTACTTTCTATTAAGTTAAATTGCGGGAATTCCTCGCGGACGATTTCTTTGGTGCCGTCAGTCGAACTGTTATCAAAAATATTTATTTCCAGATTGCGGTAAGTTTGCTCTTGCACCGCCTTTAAACAATGGCGGACATATTTTTTACCGTTTAAGACTACCAGATTAATTGTAATTAACGGAGTTGACATGGTTTATTTTAAAATTTATAATCTACTTATAATCTACCCAGTTTTTTGAAATGCGATGAGGCGAAATATGGCCAATAAAGTAGTTATAGAAAAAATTACCGAATCAGATTTATTTAGGACTGTAAGGGGTTTTATAAATTCCGGCCATTCTGTCACAATTAAAGATATTTGCGATGGCTTAAAAAATCTTAATATTGTAGCTGAGGTTGAAGAAATAGAAAAGGTATTAAATAGATTAGTTGAGGTAGGAGCTATTGAAGAATGTGGAAGTAGTTATTTAGAACCTCTTAGTCCCTGGCATGAATCCCTGGCATGACTTTGCTTAATCCGCTACCACGGATTTTATTTTATAAACTCCACACATAATCAGAAAGGTTTTTATGCCGAAGGCGATTGCTGATTATGCGTGGGGTAAAGCCCCAAAATAATAGCCGAATTAATGGCAAAAATCAGGAAAGCGCGCTCATCAAACAAAATCGCATCCGTTAGAGAATAAAACAAAACCCACAAACTGTAAAGGAGGAGGGCGGCGCTGTAGATTTTTATAAAGGTTCGACCAGGCACTTTTTGCAAAAAGTGCCTGGTCGAACCTTGGTTAGTAGAAAAAGAAAAAGAGGTAAAAACAGCCCACCCTCTCTTTAAAATTATGGCCAAGATTCCCAAAGCGGCCAAAAGGCCGACGAGGCCGATTTCTGCCGCGATATTCAGATAAAGATTATGAGCGGAAGAACCAGCTTTAGCGAGGTCGGTATGTTGGGAAAGAACCGTGGGAAAATTGCCAATCCCCACCCCCAAAAGAGGGTGTTTGATGATTGAGGCGGCGGTCTTTTTCCAAATCTCCACTCGTCCGCTGTTGGAAGTTTCGTTTAAATCAAGAATGGAGCGGATTCGTTTGGCTAAAATTTGATTGTTTTCTTTTTCTACCCAAAATTGATTGGAACTCATAATGGGGAAAGCAATGACAAAAAGAGCAAAAAACGGCAGAAGAAGTAGTCCCAGTTTTTTTAGGGTTGTTTTGTTTTCTTTAGTTTGGCTATATCTGATTAAAAACGGCAGGGTCAATAAGGGCCCCAAAATGGCCAACCAGATTCCTCTAGTGCCACTCAAGATGGCTAGAAGATAAAAGGTCGATAATAAAATAGTCAGCCAAGCTCTCTGTGGGCAACTTTCATACAAGGTTCGACCTTGTATGTGGATAACTTTGGACCAAGCAAGAGTTAACAAGGATGGAATGGTCATTAACAAATAGACGGGGAAAGAATGCGAGTCAGGAAAAGTGGAGAATACCCGCAAGGACAGCTGGTCTCCAAAGTAAGCAAACCAAGTGTTTCCCTCCATGGCAATGCCAACCCATTGATAGCCATAGAATCCCAGTTGTACCGTATTTCCCCAAAAATCCAAAAAAGCATTCAAGGGTACAAGGTAGGCGCTGATTAATTGGGCCAGGCCCACTCCGGCCACAATGAAGCCGGAAATTAATATATTGCTTAGGAACTTTTTAGTGAGAGTTGGACTTTTTTTGATTAGATCGTAAATAACAATTGGAACCAAACTAAGGTTGATCAAGTAAATTATTCTCTTAATCCCGGTAAAAAAATCATTGGCGACTAAAAGGGAAAGAAGGGAAAGCAAAATGAAAAGTATTAGCAAAGAAGCTATGGGGTATTTTCTAATTTTTGCGATCAGCAAATCAGCCATACCACCCACTCTCGACCCTGGATTCGCCCTGCTGGGCTCACCACTTTCTCGCTCCCGCTCGGTCGTCGCTTTCGCTCGGGGATTTTCGAGTAGGTGTATGGCTGATTTGCTTACTGTTTTCACTTCGCCTCTAGCTGATTTATAAAACCATTTCAGAAAGATTAGTCCGCTGGCAATTCTCCAGATACTAAATGAGTCAAAGTAAGAGGTAAAAGGAATGGCGACAAAGATGGGCACGGAGCGAATAAAAAAAGCGGTAGAAGTTTCTAAGTCGGCCCATAAAACAAAAATAGCCATCAAAATGGCCAAAGGAAGAATGATGGTTCTTGGTATAACTCCAAAAGCCACCATAAAAACAACTAAAACTTGAGCTAAAAAAACTAAATTAATCGGTTTTCGTAAGGTAGACATATGTCCAGAGATGCAGTGGGCATACCAGGTACTTTTGCCAAAAGTGCCTGGTATGAACCTCGAGAGCCTCACTCATTAGTCATTTCTCTTATAGTTTCCAAAAACTTTTTAGTATGCTGGCTCCACTTAAACTTGGCAACTATTTTTTCTGAATTTTGAATAATTTCTTGCTGGCGGGCGGTGTCTTTTAAAGCATTTTCTAAGACTCGAACAATGGCAATAGGATCTTTCTCGTTTTCCACAAAAAAAGCATTTTCTCCGTATAATTCTCTGTTCAGGGCGTTCCCTTTTACTATCGGCGGTATGCCAAGAGCCAAGGCTTCCAAAGGCGGCAGGCCGAAAGCTTCCGAAGAAGAAATATAAATGAATAATTTTGCTCCGGCGATTAGTTTTCGCAATTCTTCGTCGCTTTCTATGTAACTATGATAAATTATTCTTTCCCCGCCGAGTTTCTGATTCGTTTCTTTAACTAAATTTTGCAGAATGGGCGGGTTGTATTTGTCTTGGCCGACTAAAATTAATTTTAAGCCCGGATTTTTATCGGCCAAAATGGCAAAGGCCTGAATGGTTTCTTTGGCTCGACGACGAGGAAAAGCTTGTCCTACATAGAGTAAATACTTATCCACATACAAGGTCGAACCTTGTATGTGGATAAGTATGGGATCGATGCCGAGATAATTTACGGAAATTTTTTCCGGTTTAATTTTAAAAATTTTAGAGATTTCCTCTTTGGCAGACTGGGAGTAGGTGGTGATTTTGGTGGCGCGCCAAGCCGCCCAGTTGGCGAAGATCCTATAGGCAAGTTTGTAACGGAATGGCAATTGTCCTTCTGCGTACTCATAATGGACATCATTAGTGAGGACCACCAAAGATTTTCCCAGAAAAAATGCGGGGAGCATGAAGCTGGGGAAAAAGACAGCTTTAAGATGGTCGCGGAAGTAAGCGAGAGGCAAAAGAAGATGAAAAAAAATATTGAAAGATGGCCTGAAAAAAGGAAGCTTTAAAACTTTTTTTACAAAAATCGGATTGTTTAAAAATGAGTCGCTGGGAATGCGGCCCTTGAAATAAAGATAAAATCTGAACTCATTGGTGAGTTCAGATTTTTTAGAAATTTCTTCGAGAAGTTTTGCTAAATGGTGCCCCACTCCCCACCTATTTGTTTCCGTGGCGTGGCACTCGATACCAATATTAATCATGCGGTAATTGTTACGGTTTAATCAGGTTCTGTACTAATGGTCCTATTATTTTTTCTAAAACACCCAGTTGTGTTGCCCTGAAAAAATTTGCGCGTTCTACCATCTCTTCAATTTTTGCCTGCAACCTCGCTTTAAACTCTTCAACCGAAATACCTAAATCAGCGACCGGGTTTTAATTCTCGCCCTTTGTATTCCGGAAGAGGATAATTTATTCTTGTATAGGATGTAATTTCTGGATTTTCAAATATAAAATCAGCCCGATCCTCACTTCTTTCTTTTCTCTTATCTTGTGAAATTGGTTTTTCTAAAATTTCAAGACCCATACTTAAATTTTACCATATCTATTTTTATAAAAATCAAGCACCCCGTCGATGATCGCTTCTCCGGCGGGAGCTTTAGTTGGAAAAAGAAAAACTTTCAAAAAGTTTTTCAGCAAAATGTAGCCGGACCAGAAGATTAAACTGACCTTAACCGGCCAGGGCGCATTGAGAGAATTAAATATCAAAGCATTCCTTGTATGATACCGTAAAATCAGCGGTTTGCCAAGAGCAGAGGTGCTAGCCGATACCTTATGGTAAATCGTCGTTTCCGGGGCAATTTTGAGCTTATAGCCGGCTAGCTGGGCCCGGATGGAGAAGTCGGCATCCTCGAAATAGAGGAAGTAGACCTCGTCGAAACCATCTATTTTTTCCAACACTTCTCTTTTAATCAACATAGCCGCGCCAATTACATATTCTTTTGGTCCCAATACAAGATCGGATCTTGTATTGTAGGATCTTGTATTGTAAGAATGTTTTAGTTCTGGTTTTAGCCAAGAGATTTTACCATAGTAAGCGACTTTTCCGTTGCCTTCTTTGATGGCTGGTCCGACTATGCCGATTTTAGAATCACTTTCCGCTACGGCAACCAATTTATCGAGCATATCCGGTGGAACAGTCGTATCATTGTTTAAAATAAAAACATAATCTGCTCCGTGTTCTAAAGCGTAGCGTATTCCCACATTATTTCCTCCGGCGTAGCCGAGGTTTTTTTCGTTTTGGAGTATCAAGGTCGAACCTTTTTGAAGACCTGCCCCGTAGCTCGTCTTCGATGGTTCGGGGTCCAAGGTTCGACCTTGGAGAAGTTGACTATTAAGGTAATTTATTATATTATCTTTTTCAGATCTTTCAGAAGCATTGTCCACCACAACTACATGGAAGTTGGGGTAATTCAATTTCCTAACCGAATCTAGACACCTTATTGTGTCTTGGGGATGGTTGTATTGGAGAATGATTATAAAAACACGAGGGGGCATATGTTTTGGCTAGGAATTTACACACTCATACACATTTTAATGGGAGTCCTTATTTGGGCTTTAATCGTTCTAATAACCCTGGAATTTCTAATTCTGCAACAGGACAACTAGTCAAAACGGATTATGAAACAAAAATAATAGTTTTAGTCTGCTCGATTGCGTTGGGTCCGTTGAGTGCAATTTTGGCTTTTATATCGAGACCAAAAGAAAACTATAAATTTAAATTTGGCTTCAAATTCTGGTAATTACTTTTCTTATATCTTCTTCAAACCGACTGCGTGAAAATTTTTCCGCAGTTTTCTTTATGACTAAGGGGCTGTAATTTTTATAATTTTCGTTCAGTCGGCGTACTCCGTCGGCCAAGACAGCGGGATGGGGGTCGTCAAAAAACTCGCCATTAATTCCTTCCAAAACATACTCCAACGCTCCTCCGCGACGCAAAGCCAAAACTGGTTTGCCGAAG
>Ga0209542_10017538_pt1 | contig 11714 bp, 16 predicted proteins | sample RifCSPhighO2_01_FD_184028 | JGI IMG/M metagenome (GOLD analysis project Ga0209542, IMG submission 184028) | Soil microbial communities from Rifle, Colorado - Rifle CSP2_plank highO2_0.1 (SPAdes) (version 2) | ecosystem: Environmental > Terrestrial > Deep subsurface > Rock core/Sediment ...
ATTTATATATTTTATGCAAAACTCAGCCTCCACCTTAGAAAAAATTTGCATATATCTTCTTCTTTCATACCATTTAAATAAGATATTATCTATAAAAAGCTTTAGAATAGCTTTATAAATAAAAAACTAATCCTATTTTTAATGGAAAATACAGATGGAATTTTTAAACATGTTCCTGCTGAAGACAGTAAGGATAATATCTTTCTTTTTGCAGTTCTAAACTATTATAGAAAAAATTCGTTTATTAATAAAGAATTAAGCTTAATGTTATCTAATTGGATTGATTCAAACAAACAACTATTAGGAATTCCAAATATTCCTATTAAAAGTTATGGATTGAAAAATTATAAAAGCCTGGAAATATTTGTAAAAGAATTTAATAGTGGAAATTGCAAATTAGATAAAAGAACTAAATATAATGTTAATTTGACATTGGACCTGATTTTTGATTATAATATGTTTCCAGAGAAAATTCATAAGGAAAATTCACATCCAATTCCTTGGATTAGCATGTTTTTTGGAGAGACTAAAATAACCTTAATTGGAGGCATTGATGAATTTTCACATTATTATGATGATAATTGCCAGCCTTGGTTTAATGTTCATTTCATTCCAGGCATGATTGTAGATTTGGCAGAAAAGATAAACAGAACATATGCAGATATAAAAATAAAAAAATTAGTTTACAAAAAAAAAAATAATATAGATGTTATTTATAATACAAAAGTAAACAATCCTTATGTGTTTAGGTTAGCAGTAGATCCTTATCATCAATTGAAGCATGTTTTGCAATTTATGAAGAATTCAATGCCTTTTAGCGATTCAGAGCCTTATAAAGAATATTCTTCTGAAGCATTTAAAGGAGATTAATATGGAGATAACACTAGCAAAAAGCGCTGGATTTTGTTTTGGAGTAAAGAGAGCTCTGAAGATTGTTGAAGAAGAAGCAAAAAAATCAAAGATAACTATCCTTGGAGATTTAATACATAACGAATATGTTGTTAATGCTCTCAAGAACAAAGGCATTGATAGCGCTGGATCGCTTGATGAGGTTAATTCTGAAAGATTAGTTATATCTGCCCATGGCGTTGCTGATTCTGTTAAAGAAAAAGCAAAAAAAATAGTTAAAGTTATTGACGCAACCTGCCCTTTAGTAGAGAAAGTTCATGCCTGCGCAAAAGATATTGAAAAGAATGGGATGCATGTTGTTGTTATAGGCCAGCCTAACCACACAGAAGTAAAAGGCATTACAGGAAACCTTAGTAATTACACCATTATTGAGAATGTAGAAGAGGTAGGGAAGTTAAAAGATAAAAACATTGGTATTGTTGTTCAAACTACACAAGACATTGAAAAGGTTAATGAGATAGTAAAAAAAATAAAAAAAACAGCTAAATATGTTAAGTTTTATGATACAATCTGCTTTGCTACAAAAGACAGGCAAACAGAAGCAAAAGAGATATCAAAAAAAGTAGATTTAATGATTGTTATTGGCTCAAAGAAAAGCAGCAATACTAAAAGACTGGTTGAAGTATGCTCAAGAAATACTGAGACAAAGCATGTTGAAAGCGATAATGATTTAGATAAAAGATGGTTTAAGAAAAAGAAGAAAATAGGCATCACAGCAGGAGCTTCTACCCCTAATATATTAATAGAAAATGTCTTTAATAAAATAAAGAATTATTGAGCAAATCCCTTTAACAACAATCTTTTTAAAAAGAGCAATATTTCTAAATTTGATGGATACAATAGCAGTCATGAGAAATTATAAAGAATTAGTTGATAAAGAATTAAAGCTGTTCTTTGATAAAAAGATTGAAGAAGCAAAAAATATAGATCCTAGTTCTGTTGAAGCTTTAGAGCTGTTAAAAGATTATACCTTAAGAGGAGGAAAAAGAATCAGGGCTGCAATGCTTTATTATGGATATGCCTGCTTTAAAGAGCCGAATAATGAATTGATTAAGACTTCAATGGCAATGGAGTTAGTCCAAAGTTATTTATTAATTCATGATGATATAATTGATAATGATGATTTAAGGAGAGGAAAAGATACAATACATATCTCTTATAAAAAATTATACACAGAAAAAGACATAGGAAAGTCACTGGCTATTTTATTAGGAGATATTGCATGCTGCCTGGCTAACGAAATATTAGCTGAAAGCAATTTTAATGATGAATTAAAAAATAAAGCAATTAATGAGATGAATAAGGTAATAAGAAAGGTAAATTATGGCCAAATCCTAGATGTTCTAGGAGAGATTAAGGATTTTAATGAAGGTGATGTTTTATTTTTATATAAATTAAAGAGCGCTACTTATACAATTGAAGGGCCCTTGCATATTGGAGCGACATTAGCAGGAGCAAATGAAGAGGATTTAAGGCAGTTAAGCAGATATGCGATCCCTCTCGGATTGGCATTTCAGATAAGAGATGATATTAATGGAACATTTGGAGATGAAAAAAAAACAGGCAAATCATCTGATTCAGATATCAAGCAGGGAAAAAGAACATTAATGATGCTAAAAGCTATGAATGAAGATGAAGAGACCAGGAATTATATTATTTCTAAATTAAGGAAAAAAGAAATCAGCAAAGAAGATGTAGCTGCAATAAAAGAAATATTAGTAAAAAAAAAAAGCTTAGACTATTGCATAAGCTTAGCAGATAAATATGTCCAGGAAGCAATTGGATTTATTAAAAATACTAATTTCACAGAAGAAGGAAAAGATTTTTTAATAAATATAGCAGATTATATTGCCAACAGGGATCACTGACCAAATCTCCTCTCTCTTTTTTTATATTCATCTATAGCCTGTATTAAATCTTCTTTTTCAAATTCAGGCCAAAATTTCTCCAGGAAAATCCATTCAGAATAATGCGACTGCCATATAAGAAAGTTAGAAGTTCTTCTCTCCCCCCCCGTCCTTATGATTAAGTCAGGCTCATCATTAAAATAAAGATTTTTTGAAAAGGTTTCTTCATTTATCTGGTCAATATTTAGTTTTCCATCTTTGATTTGCTTTGCGATCTTAACAGTTGCATCAATAACTTCTTCTCTTCCTCCATAGGCCATTGCAAAATTAACAATATATTTTTTATTATCTTTTGTTATTTCCATTATCTTTTTCATATCTTCATAAAGGCCTTTAGGAAACATATTAATCCTTCCAATGAAATTAATTCTTACGCCTTCTTCTTTTAGCTTGCTTTTTTTTTTCAATAATTTTTCAGCTTCTTCTTTAAAAACTCTCATAAGAAAATCAAATTCTTTTTTTGGCCTGTTAAAGTTTTGAATAGAAAAGCAATAGAGTGTAGCCTCTTTTATTCCTAATTCTTTAGCCCACTCAAACAATTTCTCTACTTTTTTTGCCCCCCATTCATGTCCTTTCCATGGCTTAAGCATTAGCCTTTTAGCGAATCTTCTATTGCCATCAAGAATTATTCCAATATGCCTCGGTACTTTGCTATTAGTAGGATTCATAGTTTAGAGTTTTAATAATATATTTATAAAGTTTTTTATTAACTATTCGCTGAATATCTGAGCCTGGAATTTATATATCCTGTTACTTAAATCTTTCCATGCATCTAAAGTCAGGCCAGCTTTTCGGCATAACATCTGCAGTGCCTTTTTAACATCGCAGTTATATTCTGTAAATACCTGAGGCAATAACAAGCCAGAGCTGCGATTTCTTATTATAAGGCCATCCTCACCAATTTTTATTTTATTAAAATAATCTTCTGGCTTATTTACCTTGATTAATTCCGGAACAGTCAATATTGATAATTCAAATTTAATTTCTTTTAGCTCATTTTTTTCCAATGGAATAAATCTAGGATCTGAAAAAGCAGCTGCAACTGCAGCTTCTTTTACTGCCTTGTACAATGGATAAACCGGCTCTGGAAAACCAATACATCCTCTAAGCTGATTATCCTTATTTATAGTTACAAAACATCCTTGTTTTTTATTGAATTTTTTTTTCAATTCTTCATCATTAACTGTTTTTTTTTCAAAATATAAAGAAACAGAATCCCTTGCTAATTTTAATAATTTTAAGCCATCACGGCTAATCATTTTATCTCTTTTTTTATTTCTTCCTTAAGCTTTGCGTTTAATTTCTTTAATCTATCAGCAGCATCTTTTACAGCTGCTTTTGGAGAGCCAGAAGTAGTTTCAACAATCATTTTTGGCATTCCAATCAATGGGTGCTCTATTTGATAGCCAGCTGCCTTAACCTTTTTATCGTTCCAAAGCTCTTTTCTTAAAGCATTAGCTAATGTGTGATCCTCTCCCTCAATCTCAAATATTATCTTGTTTTTTTCTTCTTTTATTACTTTTATTTCCATAGTGAATGGTTAATTTAGGATATTTAAAAAGCTTTTTATTTTTTATATACTCTTTTTATCCAAACTCTTTTGAATATAGGCAATATTAAAGTCGAGATAATGAATGCTATCGTAGGCACGATTGAGTTTATGAACGGTTTAGAGATGCCAGCAATATATATGAACAGAGTAATTACTAAATATGTAAGGATAGCAATTAAAAATTTTCTTGTCCAGCTTGTTTCCCACGATTTGTCTCTTTCAACTTTTCTATTCCTTTCTTTAATTTCCTGGATTTCTTTTTTTAGTTCTTGAATTGTTGGCATGCTGAGGAATAAGGATTATTTATATTAAAATGTTTCTACTTGGCAATTTTCCATAATAATTCAAAATGCTTTTTGTAAGCATCTGCTATTTCTTTTTTCTCAATAATAATTGTTGTTATGGGTTTTGTAAAATCAACTATAGCAACTTTATTTCCATAAATCATTATTCTGACTGGAAATAAAAACTCTTTAGGAAGATGTCTTATTTGAGCTGTTACATTAGGTGATTTAAAACCTTTAGCAAATAATAACCTTGTTCTGAATTTATATTTTTTAGCTTCTTGAATATATTTGTTCAATACGTATGGCATATATTCTACATAAGGATCAACATCTGTTCCGAAACCATAATTTTCAATGCCTTTTTTTCCTAATTCAAGAATTTCATTTAAAACAATCTTTGGCCCTTGTATGCCTGTATAAACGATTGTTTGATTCTTTTCTTCTGCTGATTTTCTCTTTAATTTAATTTCAGGAATGATTTTTTTAATCTCTTTTTGTGCATTATCAATATCGCTTTTTTTTTCTTCTAGAAAATCTATTAGTCTTTCTGGGGGTGTTGCATCGTAATATCTAACACCATTTTTTACTATATAACTAACTAACCCCTTATTCATTAATCTTTGCAGAACTTCATATACTTTAGAGCTGGCGATATTTGCTTTTTTAGTTATTTTTCCTGTACTAGATAGACCTAATTCAACTAGCGCTTCATAGACTTGAATTTCTCCTTCTGTTAGGCCAATTTGTTGCAATACTTTTTTTATCATATAAATTAGGAATACCCTACCATTTAAATATTTTTCCCTAATAAGGGGGGAGTAATAATTAAATACCAGCAATCGTTACCATTTTATTATGGGAAAAGATAAACTTACAGACATATTAAAAAAACATCTTGCAGCTAATGTTCAGATGAAGAGTGTATTCTTCGATGAGAAGGACCCGCATAGTTATGCTGACAGAATAACACGTTTAACTGCAGTAGGATCTATATTCCTTCAAAAAAAAATGTATGTAGAAGCTTTGATATATTTTCTTCAAGCCCATTCTGAAAGAATTGATGATTTTTGGGCAAATTATTACTTAGGTTCAATGGCGTTGGAAGCTGATGATCCGGCAAGAGCCAATTACTTTTTGAGGGTTTGTTTAGAAGAAGCACCTGAAGATTGGGTTGGAAGACCAATTGTACTTACTAATTATTCCTCTGTTCAGTTTAAATTAGGAGATTTTGAAGGTGCTAAATCTAGCCTTGAAGAAGCGATAATGGTTAATCCTTCTTTAGACCGCCCATATTATATGGGTGCAATCCATGAAATTTATAGAAAACAATACAAAGAAGCTTATGAAATTGTTAAGCAAGGTTTAGAAAAATCTCCACAATCAAAATTACTCAAGCATTTGGAATTAGATATCCAAGAAATTATGGAAAATCGAGAATAAAAAAAAATATATATATAACTAATATTAAAAAATCTTTTCCAGCCTATAGCAGCTAACCTCTATTCTCTTAATTCTCTTTCTATGAAAGTTGTATGTCTGCTTTAGAGGAAATTTAAAATCAAATGAATGAGTTATATTAAAGTTAGTGTCCTTGGATATTGCTTTTACAAATCTTAGAGTTGAGGTTTTATGAAATGAATAGATAACTTTTGCAATAGAAAATGCCTTTTCCAGGAATATTTTATCACTATGTTTAACCTTAGTTCCGAAAGGAGGGTTTTGTATCACAACATCTACTGTTTCATTGAATTCTTTTATGTCTTTGTTTATTATCTTATAATTTTTAAAATTATATTTTTTTAAATTTTCTTTTAATATCTCTAAAACTTCTTTATCATTATCAACAAAATAAACAAATCCCGCTTCCAGTAATAAGCAGCCTATACCTAAAATTCCAGTTCCGCAACCTAGATCAGCTATAATTTTATTTTTAACATCATGATTCATATAAGCAGAATGCAATACTTCAGCAGCTAGCTCACTATCTGTTGTATACTGCTCTTGCTTTACCTTTGGCTGGATAAATGACTTTAATTTGGACAATTCAACAGCTAATCCTGATTTGCTTAACATTTTCTTTCATACATGAAATCAAAAACTATTTAAATAACTTGTTATAAAGATAAAGTTAGTTGGGAGGTGTTGAATATTATATTTAAAAGAGATAAAGAGGTTACTCTAAAATCCGAGATCAAAGAGGTAAAAAAAGAATTAAAAAAGAATCTAAGTTCTATAAGAGATGAATTTGAGGACCATCTTGAAGCAATAAATGAAAATACTAATGAAATACAATCTAATTATGAGTTTTTATGCGAATTAGACAGCAGGATTGAGAAGTTAAATGAAAAAATTGATAAAATACAATTCTTATTAGAGGGGAAGAGAGAGATTAATTATGAGATAATGCCTTTAACTAGAAGAGAACAGGAGATTTTCCTTGTTTTATACACTTCTAATGATTTTTTGAGCTATTCTGATATAGCTAAGAAGACAACTCTCACTTTTTCTCTTGTACAGGCTTATATTTCCAATATTATTGCCAAAGGCATTCCAATCTTAAAGAAATACATCAACAATAAGGTTTTGCTTTACCTAGAGCCTGCTTTTAAAAGCACACAGGCCAAGGAAAATTTAGTTCAAGTTGATGTAAAAACAGCTGCTTAAAACTTTTTGATTTTTTCCCTTTCATCCTTTTCCTAACTCTCACTTTTCCTTTGAAAATTTTAATTTCAAGCCAAAAATTTTTAAAAATTTTTTATTTTAATTCAATATTGAAAATATTTAGGAATATTTTTAAATAAAATTTATTACTATTAGAATTATTATTAAAATAATATTTTTTAATAGATTAATGATACTATTTTAATTCTAAAACTTTTAATCAAAAATTAAAGAATATATCAGAAATTATTAATAAAACTTTTAAGCAAAAACTATAGATTTTATTAAGAGCTATTTTATCGACGAGAAGAACAGGGAAAATATTAAAAAAAAAAAAAAAAATAAAAGAAAAAAAAGATTAAATATACCTTCCCTTAATCCTTTCAATGCGTTTTAATATAAGAATCTTGCTTACTTGTGCTAAAGAGCTTAATCCTGTTAATATCATTATACCTGCTAACCATAAATCTGCATTTTTTAGAGTTTCTGCTTTATATAACCCATAATGCCGCATAATTAGATATATACCTATTACCAGGCTTATTATAGCCATTAATGTAGCAAATAATGTACCTGCTTTTTTTGGCTTATGCTCAACAGGCACTGTTGGTTTTTCTTTCGCCATTATCTCACCTTTATTATTATTTTGAGATAAGCTAATATATAAATTTTTACATTCTTATGAATAAAATAAAAAAGTCCATAAAAACCATACTTTTCCAATGCCTAAGAAGGAAATTTTATGAATTTTAATTTTGTAGAAAATATTTAATTAAAGCTTAAAACTTTTAGTTTAATAGTAAAACTATATATAATCTAAAATCTATTATAATTGCTTAAAAGTTTTAGAAATGTTTTAATTAGCTTTTAATTAATAGAAAACTATATAAACCTGTTATGTCATACAATATACATTGTATGACAAAAGAGGAAGTTAAGCAAAAAATAAAGGCAGAATTAAGAATTCAAGGTAAATCTGATAGGACTATTTCTATATATATTTTCTACAATATAGGTTTATTGGATTTTGCAAAAAAGGATCATAACAATATCACGCAGGATGATATCAAGCTTTACCTATCTCATTTGATTGAAAAAGGTAATGATAATTCTACTATAGCCTTAGTTAGGTCTGCTTTAAAATTCTTTTATGATGGAATGCTGAAAAAAGGCCTATTTGATGACATAAAGACACCAAAAAAAGAAAGGAAAATACCGGTTATTTTAACAAAAGAAGAGATAAAGAAGATGATAGATAATGCCCCCGACTTAAGAGGTAAATTGCTTATTGAATTCATGTACAGCTCTGGATTAAGAGTGTCGGAATGCGCTAAATTACAATGGCAGGATATTGATTTTAATGAAAAAATAGGCTTATTAAAAAGAGGAAAAGGAAAGAAAGACAGGTTATTTATTTTGTCTGATAAGTTAATTGAGGATTTAAAAGATTGGCCTAGGAAAAGTGAGCATATATTTCCAAATGAAGATGAGCCAATTTCAACAAGAACAATACAAAGAGCTGTTAAAAAAGCAGCAAAAAGAGCAGGTATAACTAAAAAAGTTTATAGCCATCTACTAAGGCATTCATTCGCAACCCATTTATTAGAATCTGGCGTTGATATAAGGATAATCCAGGAATTATTAGCGCATTCTAATCTGCAAACTACACAGTTTTATACCAATATATCAAGAAAGACTATTAAAAGTGTTAGAAGCCCATTGGATAATTTATAATTGTTTTAGCCAACATAACTTAGCTTCTTTTTCTCCTGCAGCTTTTGCGCTTCCTCGCTTTTGCTTAAAATTCCTTTTAATTTTTCCTCGAATTTCGCAGCTTGTTGAAGCAATGGTTTATAGTCAACTTTTAATCCTAGATATTTGTCTAATGTTTCTATAATCTTAGCTGCAGCTTTGCTATCTGGCATATTTGAAGAGGCTTCTGCAAAAATACAGCTTAATGGAATTTCATCATGCTTTAACAATAAAGCAGAGGTTACTCCCATTATTATCCCTTCTTTCAATGGGTTTATTCCGATTTTCTGTAAAATTTTTTTTTTTGCAGGATTGCTGGAATAAAAAAAAGCATCTGTAGTTGTGGTTAAGCTGGGATTTCCAACTCCTTCCAGGCAGATAATCTCTTTTGCCTTTAGTTTTTTTGCTACCTCAAGTATAGCACTGCCTAATCTCCATTCAATTCCCTGGGTTCCTGTTATTGCGTGCACAATTATAATATTATATTTTTTGTTGTAGAACAATCCTAACGGCTGCACAACACTTTCCTCATGTATTGCTGTGATTGCAGGCATCTTCTCAAACCAGATTTCTCCAATCATCTCTGTATCTAAATGGTCAATTAAGAATTCAGCAGCAATTGTTCCAACTAAGCCAAATCCAGGAGTTGACTCAATTATTACTGGATTCTTTGGATGCTTTGTTAATGTTATTTTTACCATTTTGCCTCTTTTTGGAAATATAGAAATAAGATTTTATTTAAAGCTTTCTTTTTTGTTGCTTATTAAGTTTTATTATCTGCTTGATAATTTTTCTTGCGCTATTTGCATAATATTCAGCGTTTCTTAAAGCTAATGGTCCACCTTTATTCACTTCATTAAATATGGCTCCTATCACTTTATTAAAAGCATTTAATAAATTACTTTCATCTTGTAAAACAGCCAGGCTTGTTTGATTTAATCTTAGTTTTTCTAATGCATATTCCATTCTCTCTAATCCTTCTAATTCTTTCATATCTTCATAAATTTTCTTTATATCTTTTTCAACTTTTTTCCAGGCGTTTTCTGTATTTTTTCCTTTTATTATTTTATCAAATCTCTTTTCTAGGTCTTTTAATCTTTTTTGGATATCTCTTTCTTTTTTTATTTCTTCTACTTCTGTTGCTTCTTCTTCAGCTATTTCTTTTTTCTTTTTTTCAGCTTCTCCTATTGCTCCACCAACTGAAGGAGCTCCTGATGTTAATCCTCCTAATCCTGGAAAAAATTTTCTGAAGATCCAATATATACCTAAAATAAGACCAATACCCACAACAGCGCTAATTATTCCTCCAAAATATGGAATTCCTAAAACCCAATTAGTAACTGCTGGAGCAACCAATCGAGTAGCATACCAAACAATTACAAAAGCAATCAAAGCTGCTTTACCTTTTTCAGGCATTGTAGAAGCACTCATAAATGTTTTAATTATTTCCCACATTGCAATAAAAATTAATAAAGTAAATACTGCTCCAGCAAAAGGACCAAACTGCGCAAGAGTTAGATTACATACTCCGCCATCTCTGCAGCCAGCAGGTTGATTTCCCCAAACAGCAAGCCCAATTGATAATGCTAATCCCACTCCTATGACTATTGCTTTTCCTCCTGCTGCTTTAAATCTCTTCATTAATGCTGCGTGGGCAATTCCTACAAAGACAACAAGATAAATAACCAGATCAATAAACATTCCATATTTATTATAGATATTTGTAATATCAAAATTCTCTCCCGCAATAGACTTAAGAACATCCTCAACAACATTTTGAGCAAAAACATTTACAGTTAATAAAATAAATAATACAGAAAATAAAAATAAAAATTTTTTATTAATCATTTTATTTTTTCTTTAACTAATATAACTACACCTACAATTGCCAATATCAATAATATTCCTATAATCGCTTTTAATATTGGTCCAAAGATAGGAATTGCTATAATCCAAGCTAAAACTTTTGGCGCTACTGCTTGTAGCATATACCAAACAACAACTATTGCTATGATTGCAGGCCATCCTTTTTTTTTCATCGCACCCATTCCTTCAGAGCCAATTAATGTTTTTATTAGTTCATAAACAGCAACAAAAATTAACAAAGCAAAAATAGCTCCTGCCAATGGTCCAAAACTTACAATACTAAAATTACAACTTGCTCTATCTATAACTGTAGTTGTACCAGTAGTTGTATTTGTACAACCCTGATTTCCCCAAACAGCAAGCCCAATTGCAAGAACTAATCCAACAGCAATAACAACTGATTTATTATCTTTAAATTTCTTACCCAAAGCCATCATAGAAACTCCCATAAACAATACCAGATATATAACCATATCAATAAACATCCCATATTTATTGTATATTTCTGTAATATCGAATTTTTCTCCAGCAATACTGCTTAAGATATCTTGAACAACCCCTTGCGCAAAGGCGTTTGCAGCTAAAATAATAAAAATAGAAATCATTAAAAATAAAATTTTTTTATTCATCATAACACCTCATGTTTTTAATAATTAAAATTATTAGTTCTTTAATATGTCCAATATATAAACTTTTCTTTTTAGAGTAGTTACTAATTGAAAACAAAAAAACATATAAAACTAAATTAAAAAAAAAAAAAAAAAAAAAAAAAACAAAAAA
>Ga0209542_10017539_pt1 | contig 11713 bp, 11 predicted proteins | sample RifCSPhighO2_01_FD_184028 | JGI IMG/M metagenome (GOLD analysis project Ga0209542, IMG submission 184028) | Soil microbial communities from Rifle, Colorado - Rifle CSP2_plank highO2_0.1 (SPAdes) (version 2) | ecosystem: Environmental > Terrestrial > Deep subsurface > Rock core/Sediment ...
AATTAGATCGTTAAATTCTCAACATGGAGACACAAATAAGAAAAATCAATAGTTCCGATCGAGAATGGGTAAAAGATGTATTTATCAACAATTGGGCGGGTTTTGTTTGTTTGTTTAGCTTGACATTTTAATATATTTATTACAATATATAATATAATAAATTGGCCCTTGAAAATTAAATATAGAGTGATACTAAAGGAGGGGAAACATGTCGTGGATAGGAGACATATTCGCAGGTGGTGAAAAAATTGGAGAAATTTGGACAGATGATGGTGATGTGCTTGGCGGGTTGATTACATTATTTTTAATTGCAATTCCCATCTCAGTTATCGTTGGTATCGTTATGGGATCAATCTGGTTATGGAATGCGGGCTCAAACCTTATGAGTTACGGGACAATTGACGAACAGCTTGCCAAAGAACGTGCTATCGCAAGGATAGAGGCACCAATCAAAGCCGATCCAAGGTATTATACGAATCTTACTTCATCAGCCAAGATTACTATTGTGCCGCCAACTCGGCTTGAATCCGAGAATTCCGGAGAATATAATCATTATATATACTTTAATCTAGATACGATTAATGACGACAACAAAGACCATAGTGTATATCTGCAAATTACGGTTACTGCTGACTGGCGTGATTGGCGTTTTACGAAAGGTCCGTCTAGCGTTCGCGTCATTACTTTTTCCCCGGACGTCTTCTTTATCCCAGCACATCGACGAGTAACTAATAAAATTGTATACAAGGGCGGGGGAAATATTTACGAAAATATCCGCAATTTCCGCTACAGTATTATAACGATTGATGGTCTACCAGCTATTGACCCGCGGACTACCCTTTCTAAATTTACGATAGAATATAAATTATTAGATCCACCATTGTTGACATCGCCATTTAGTAACGACGGTCATGGTAATAGTGACTTTAACTTTCAAATAAAGGTAACCAATGGCGACAGTCTGCCTCATATGGTAAGGGGTAGTATAGACTACGAATCAACGTACATTTTCTTAGGCGAAGTGAAAAAGCATAGTAATACAGGCACCCTCTTTTATTACGGCAAGGAAAAACTTAAAGCAGGAGAAAGCACGGTGGCGTTAGGAAGAACTAAAGGGTCGAATAATAGACTTACTGTCCCGGGGCTCCCGAATCAGGTAAGATCAATTACCTTGAAGCAATTAGTGCTTACATTAGCAGACGATAGTAAATTGCCATCCTCTGTCATAGAGAGAAGAATTGATCTTTCTCAATATAACTACACTTTTCGTCCATAACGAAAAGTCTCGGATTAAGAGCGGTGCGATAACATCAATCCGCTCTTTTCTTTTCCCAAATAGGTTCCAACATCGTCCCATAGCCCCAGCCAACATATTACACGCCGAGTGACTGCCACTTAGACAAAAAAATCGTCAAGCAGGTAGTTTTTTGATAGAATGAAGTAATGTCAGATAAGAAAATTATCGCTTCAATTTTTGCCGTACTAGGGGCGTTGTTGCTTGGTGGTAGTACTACTGGGTCGGTTAGCCTTCCCACACCTTGTTATTTTTTAAATCAAGATTTTTTTGAGTGTTCTTCCCAAATTATAATAATATCTACTATTATTGGTATATTATCTATTTTTATCGCCATATTTTTATTATTAAAAGATTTGAAAAACTAAAAATATGAAAAACATATTATTTCTTATCGTTTTGCTATCTTTTTTGACTGTTGGGTTGGGTATTTTGGCTCAAGATAGCAAATTACCAGAGCTAATGGGGACAGGCACCATTTCCAATCCATAGTAAGGTGTTTAACCTTTAACGTTAAACATAAGTGGGGCTTCCATCAGAGCTTGTTTTGTGGTATTGTCAAGGGGTTGAATTTATATGAGCAATCAAGAAGTCATTTTAAGATTCGACGAAGTTTCTTTCAGCCACGGCCACAACAAACTCATTTTAAATGAGGTCGATTTTTCCGTAAGGCGGGGATCCAAGATCACCTTAATGGGCCAGAACGGCGCGGGCAAAAGCACTATTTTTCATCTCATTACCGGAGCCCTGGAGCCCGACTCGGGGGCTGTTCATTTGGGTCCCGGGCTGACCGTAGCCGCAGCCAAACAGGTTGTTCCTCGGGCAGAGAGTCAATTCACCGTAAGGGAATTCTTCCAGAATTGTTTCAATGATAAAGTTTACGATATCGATCCTAAAATCGACGAGGTTTTGGAAGTGGTCAATCTTTCAGCTGACCACGAGAGACTAATTAAATCGTTTTCGGGCGGCCAGCAGGCCAGACTCCTTTTGGCTTCAGCTATCATCCAAAAACCAGATTTATTGCTTTTAGATGAGCCGACTAATAATCTCGACAAAGAGGGCATACTTCACCTCACTCAATTCCTGATTGATTATCAGAAAACCTGCATTGTCATTTCTCACGACGCCGATTTTTTAAATACTTTCACCCAGGGAGTTTTGTACCTGGATGTTTTTACTAGGCAAGTTGAGCAATATACGGGCAACTATTTTGATTTACTGAAAGAAATCACCGCCAGAATCGAAAGGGAAAATATGAAAAACGCTCAATTAGCTAAAAAGATTATCGCGAACAAAGAAAAAATAAACTATTTTGCCAATAAGGGCGGCAAAATGAGGTTGGTGGCAAAAAAAATGAAGGATCAGGTCGCCGAAATGGCAGAAGCCAAAGTTGATGTCAGAAAGGAAGATAAAATCATTAGGCATTTTACCGTTCCTTGCCAGGAGGATATCGGTGGCGCAATTCTGAACATCACTTCTTTTTCGGTGATGGAGAAACACAAGTTTGTTAAAAAAGAAACGAATATTTCTTTAAGAAAAAAAGAAAGGCTTCTTTTGGTCGGGCCTAATGGCATTGGCAAAACTACTTTGCTGGAATCTTTGGCTTCGGGCAAAGCCAAAGGAGCTAAAATAGCTCCGGGAGTGCGTGTGGGCTATTACCGTCAGGATTTTTCCACGCTTAATTTTGAGGACACGGTTTTTGAATCTTTAAGTTCGGTGGCCGAGAGCTTGTCAGAAGAGGGCGTCCGTTCTTTAGCCGCCGGATTTTTAATCACCGGCGATTTGATGTATTCAAAAATCGGCAGTTTGTCCGAAGGCCAAAAAGGTTTGGTGTTGCTGGCTCGGCTTGTGCTTCAAAAGCCGGGGCTTCTTATCTTAGACGAGCCGACCAACCACATCAACTTTCGGCATTTGCCGGTCATTGCCCAAGCCCTGGATAAATACGAAGGCTGTATGGTTTTGGTCAGCCACATGCCTGAATTCGTAGCTAAAATCAGGATTGATGAGGTTCTTGATTTGGGGAAATAACTTAGATACTTGTTCAACACCGAGTGTTTAACACCTGTGTTTCTTGACAGGCCTTTTTGTATTTGTTACAATTCTTAATATAAGAAAGTAAGTAAAAATCTATGCCCAACCAAATTATCGCTCGAACAATCGAACCAACTGTAAAAATAGGCCCAAAACACCAAATTACCATTCCAGCCGAAGTTTTTAAAAAACTTCAGTTGAAAGAGGGGGATTTTTTAGGCGCCAGAGTTAAAGATGCGCAAATAGTTCTGAAGCCCAAACGTTTAATAGCAAGAGATCAGGAATGGTTTTGGGCCAAGGAGTGGCAGTCCAAAGAGAGAGAAGCCGACGAGGATATAAGAGCCGGTCGGGTAAGCGGCCCTTTTGCCAACGTCAAAGATTTAATTGTTCATTTAGATGGTCTAAAGAAAAAGCGACCTTGATTTTATGAGATTGTTGTTTACGAAATTTTTTGATAGAGATTACAAAACTTTGCCCAGCATTGTCCAGAGGCAATGCGACAAACAACTTATCGCTTTATTGAAAGACCCTCATCATCCATCTTTGCGAACCAGTAAAATCCGGGGTTTTGAGGATATTTGGGAAGGCAGGATTAATAAAGATTATCGACTTACTTTTCAAATATCTAAAGATGTTTATCTTCTTCGTCGAGTTGGCAGGCACGACGAAGTTTTAAAGAAACCATATTAAGCGAGCAGAAACGCTGCTCGCCCGAATCTAAGAAGCGGTATCAAAATAAAGGCGGTCCTGTGCTGAAAACAGTGACCGCCCTTCCATTTAAATGGTAAAATTAATTTATGATAGAATTTAAGATTCTTAAAAAATCAAAGAGAAGCAGGGCGAGATTGGGGCGCTTAATAACCCCTCACGGCGTTGTCTTAACGCCGTGTTTGGTTCCGGTGGCGACCCAAGGCGCGGTTAAAACTCTGGACAGCAAAGAAGTTGAAGCAACTAAAAGCCAGATTTTAATCTCCAATACTTTCCATTTGCATTTAAGGCCGGGGGGAAAGATTATTAAGGCTTCAGGCGGCCTTCATCAGTTTATGAATTGGCCGAAACCCTTGATGACGGATTCCGGGGGCTACCAGGTATTTTCTTTTGGTTTTGGACAGGAGTTTAAGATGGGCAAGATGTTAAATCAAACAGAACCGTTATCTATCAAATCTGGCCGTCAGCCCAAAACTTTAAAGATTACGCAAGACGGCGTATTTTTTCAATCGCCCTTTGACGGCCGCAAGCTGTTTTTGGGCCCCAAAGAATCTATCAAGATACAAGAACAGCTGGGGGCCGATATCATTTTTAACTTTGACGAATGCCCGCCGCCCATCGCTGATTACGAATATACCAAAAAATCTTTGGAAAAAACCCATCTTTGGGCGGAAGTCTGCTTGAGGTCAAAAAGAACAAAGCAGGCTCTGTATGGTATTGTGCAGGGCGGTAAATTCAAAGATTTAAGAATCGAGAGCGCTAAGTTTATGAGCGCTTTGCCTTTTGATGGATTTGGCATCGGCGGGGAATTAGGCTTTGATAAAAAAGCGATGTTTAAAATGCTGAATTGGGTGACCGAAGTTTTGCCTGAAGAAAAACCGCGCCATCTTTTGGGTAACGGACACATTGATGATTTGGTAAAAATTTTTCAAGGTGGCGTTGATACGGTTGATTGTATCATTCCCACCCATTACGCCAGGTGCGGGACGGCTTTTACATCTGTCGGGAAAATTGATATCAGAAAACAGATTTTTGCCAAAGACCAAAGTTCGCTAGATAAAGACTGTTCTTGCTACGTTTGTCAAAAATATAAGAGGAATTATCTTTCTCATCTTATGCGGGTTCACGAGATTACGGCCATGAAGCTTTTAACTTTTCATAACCTTTATTTCTTCAATACCTTTATCGAGAAAATCAGGGAAGGAATCAAAACAGGCCGTTATTAAGACGTTTAAGGCTGTGGTAAAATGAAGAATACTCTATGGTTAAACACTTAACTAAAGAAGGGCTGGAAAAATTAAAGAAGGAACTGGATCACCTGAAGACGGTGGTCCGAAAAGAGGTGCAAGCAAGAATCCGGCAATCGGCGGCTCATGGCGACTTAAAAGAAAACGCCGGATATCATGCGGCTAAAGAAGACCAGTCGTTTATCGAAGGGCGGATTATTCAATTGGAGGACATTGTCTCCCAGGCCCAGGTGGTGGAAAAGAAGCAGGGAGACGGGGGAGAAATACAGATTGGCTCCGTTGTTTGCCTTAAATCAAAACCTGCCTCGCCGGCAGGCGGGGACGGGTATGATAAATATCAGATCGTTGAACCCGAAGAAGCCGATATTTTAGCCGGCAAGATTTCTCTTAAATCGTCTTTGGGCGCCTCTCTTTTAGGTAAAAAGAAAGGCGATGTTGTTAAGTTTACCACATCCGACGGCGTCAAAGAGTGTAAAATAATCAAGATTGAGTAATAATTAAGATTCTAACTTAATTCCAACTTTAGCGGCTATTTGATCGATCCATTTTTCCAATCTATCAACCTTTGATCCTAAAGAGATTTGTTCGTCATGATAAATTGCAAAAGATTTAGCTAATTTGTCTACAGATACAGTTAAGGCCTGAATAGATTCTAGAAGATTAGATACCTCTTCTTTAAGTTCGTTAAGCTCATCCCTGGTCGCTACTACAGAAAACATATTTGCCATCTCTGTTTTAGTGGCAAAAATTTCTTTCTGGGCTTCTATAAGTTTTTGGATATCTTTATCTTCAAGCATGGTATATTTTTATTATAAACCCCAAAAAACGAGTGTCAAGCGAAAATTAACAATGTTAGACACCGAGTGTTTAACACCCCTAAATAAAGTAAACACCTTGTATAGTTTCTCAACAACCAGTTGGGAGACTTTTTCTTTTCCTGTGTCCCTCCTTCGCTTGTTAGCTTCGAACGGGCGCGGTAAAATAAAGAATACTATTATGGCGATAGATTTACAAAAATTAAACAAGGAGCAGAAAGAAGCCGTGATTTATGATAAAGGCCCGCTTTTGATCGTGGCCGGAGCAGGTACGGGCAAAACTACGGTGATTACCCAAAGAATAGTTTATTTAATCGAAACCAGCAAAGCCAGGCCCGAAGAGATTCTGGCCGTCACCTTTACCGACAAGGCCGCCGAAGAAATGGAAGAGAGGGTTGATAAGCTGTTGCCGTACGGCTATATTGATTTATGGGTTTCGACTTTTCATGCTTTTTGCGAAAGAATTTTAAGGGACCACGCCTTGGATATCGGGCTACCGGCCGATTTTAAGATTTTGGATAATACGGCCGGCTGGCTTCTGGTTTATAAAAATTTTGACAAATTCAATCTTGATTATTACCGGCCCCTGGGCAATCCGACCAAGTTCATTCAGGCGATGCTCAATCATTTTTCGCACTGCAAAGACCAGGCGATTTACCCCGAAGACTACTTGGCTTATTCAGAGAAGTTAAAGACCAGGGATGACGCGCCCGAAGATCGGGAAACAGAGAGAATTGAAGAGGTGGCCGAGGCCTACCATGTTTATCAAAAATTACTTTTGGAAAACAGCGTTTTGGATTTCGGAGACCTGATTAATTATTGCCTGAAGCTTTTTCAGTCGCGTCCGCAAATTTTAAAAAAGTACCGCGCCAAATTCAAATACATTTTAGTCGATGAATTTCAGGACACGAATTGGGCGCAGTACGAACTGATCAAAATTCTGGCTCATCCCAAAAATAACCTCACCGTTTGCGCTGACGATGATCAGGCAATTTATCGCTGGCGGGGCGCGTCTTTCTCCAACATTATCCAGTTCAAGAAAGATTTTCCTAAAGCTAAAGAAGTGTCGCTGGTCAAAAATTATCGGTCTGCGCAAAATATTTTGGATTTGGCTTATAAATTCATTAAAGCCAATGATCCCGACAGGCTGGAGTTTGTAAATAAAATAAATAAAAAACTGGTGGCTTGCAAGGAGGGAGAGGGGATTATCGAACATCTTCACTCAAATACTCTGAACGAGGAGGTTTCTAAAACCATTAAAAAAATCCGGCAGATTTTAAAGAAAGATAAAGAGACTTCCTTCAACGAGATCGCTATTTTATCGCGTACCAATGACGCCTGTATTCCTTTTATCAAGGCTTTGGAAAAAGCCGGGTTGCCTTACCAGTTTTTGGCTTCCAGGGGTCTTTATTCTAAGCCCGTCGTTTTGGATGTTATTTCTTACTTTAAGCTTTTGGATAATTATCACGAAAGCCCGGCCCTGTACCGAATTTTAAATTTACCATTTTTAGACGTTGCTAGCGAAGATATTGCTAAACTTACTCAATACAGCTACCGCAAAAGTAAGTCGCTTTACGAGGCAATGGGGGATTTGCCGGTTATTTTCGGGATTTCGGAAAAATCGCGTAAAACCATTCCCTGGCTTTTAAGCTTGATTAAAAAACATGCGGCTTTAGCCAGAGAGAAAACGGTTGCGGAAATTATGATCGCTTTTTTGAAGGATTCCGGGTATTTGAAGTACTTGATTGATAAAGAAGGCCAGGAAGAGTTCGGGGTTCTCGACCAGTTTCTTAAGAAAATAAAGAATTTTGAACAAAGCGCGCTCGATCCGAGCTTGAATAATTTTATGCGAGAAATAATCTTGGAAATAGAGTCTGGCGAGCAAGGTAAGCTTGAATTTGATATTGAGCAGGGTCCGGATATGATTAAAGTTATGACCATTCACGGAGCCAAGGGTTTGGAATTTAAACATGTTTTCTTGGTGAATATGGTAGACAAGAGATTCCCGACCATTGAAAGGAGTGACCCAATTGAGCTACCCGAAGACATGATCAAAGACATTAAGCCTAAGGGCGATGTTCATTTGCAGGAAGAGCGGAGAATTTGCTATGTCGCTATGACGAGAGCCAAAAAAGAGCTTTATTTCACTTCGGCTGAAGACTACGGATTAACGCGCAAAAAAAAGCTTTCCCGTTTTATGATTGAAATGGGCTATAAGGATGAACGGACGGATATCGGGCAGTCCGACCGCCCTCAATATTTAGAGGGCGATCGGACTGCTATACATCGTTCGGGAGGTCGAACCTCATCACCATACCAATTGCCCGATCACTTTTCTTATTCGCAGCTGGCGGCTTTCCAAAAGTGTCCTTTGCAATATAAGTTCGCCTTTATTTTAAGGATTCCCGTCCGGGGTAAAGCCGTATTTTCGTTCGGCAAAACAATGCACGCTGTTTTTCATGAGTTTCTGAAAATAGTGAATGAGGGCCGGGACTTGAGCCAAACCAATCTTTTCGGGTTTAAGGATAAAGGGACCCTTCGACAAGCTCAGGGTGAATTAAATACTTTAATTCAAATTTACGAAAAGGCTTGGATTGACGAGTGGTACGAAAATAAAAACCAGAAAGACGAGTATTATAAACTTGGCAAAAAAATCATCAAAGATTTTTACGACGACTTCGTTAAAAATCCGCCCAATGTTTTAGGTCTTGAAATGCCGTTTAATTTGAAAATGGGCGGCTATACCTTGAACGGCCGGATTGATCGCATTGATCAAGTAACGGGCGGAGTAGCGATCATTGATTATAAAACCGGTGCTTTCAAAGAAAGATTGGAGACTGACGACAAAGAGCAGCTGCTGATTTATCAGATAGCGGCGGAAGAAGTTTTAAAGTTACAGGCCAAAGAGCTTACTTATTACTATTTGAACGAATACAAGAAAGCCTCGTTTTTAGGATCAGAAAAAGATAAGGAGAATTTAAAAGAAAAAATCATCCAGGAAATCGAGGAAATTAAAAAGAGCGATTTTAAACCGACGCCCGGCTGGCAGTGTTCTTATTGCGACTTTAAGGACATCTGCGACTTCGCCGAGCGTTAATAAATTTATAGCAGGTGGTACGCTACCTGATATATCGAATATTTTATTCGCTATGGGAATTGAAATCTTATTCTATATTTTTTTACTCCTGATAATTTTTGGCGCCACGGGCGGAGCAAGCAAGTCCGATAAAAAGTTTCCGGAAGATAAGAACAAAAAAGCTTAATTATGGAACCGTTAGCGTCAAAAATCAGGCCCAAGACATTAGAAGGTTTTGTAGGTCAGGAGCACTTGGTGGGCGAGGGCAAGCCTTTCAATATTGCTATTAAACAAAAGCATTTGTTTTCGTTTATCTTCTGGGGACCGCCCGGTTCAGGCAAAACAACCCTGGCGAAAATTTATGCTAATAGCCTGAATGCCAAGCTTTATGAATTGTCGGCGGTTTCGGCCGGCAAAGACGACATCAGGAAAATTCTTAATGAGGATACCAAGGGTTATCCCAAGGTTTTATTTTTGGACGAAATTCATCGCTTCAATAAGTCCCAGCAGGATTTTTTACTGCCTTACGTGGAAAGGGGAGAAATTACCTTGATCGGAGCGACAACCGAGAATCCGAGTTTTGAAGTGATCCCACCCTTGCTTTCGCGTTGCCGGGTTTTTGTTTTGAGCGAACTTCAAGACGAGGCGATGCTGAAAATTATCGCTCGCACCGGCTTTAAGCTGGATAAAAAAGCGCGAGATTGGCTGGTGGCTATGGCTAACGGCGATGCGCGGCAAGCCATCACCATGCTGGAAAACACAGCGAAGCTTTACGGTAAAATTACCACAGATAGCCTGAAAGATACGCTCCAATCTAAGTTTTTAAGATACGATAAAAAGGGCGAGGAACATTATAATACTATTTCAGCTTTCATTAAGAGTATGCGGGCAAGTCAGCCCGATGCAGCTTTGTATTATTTAGCAAGAATGATTGATGCCGGCGAAGATCCGAAGTTTATAGCGAGAAGAATGGTTATTTTCGCTTCCGAAGACATCGGCATCGCCCAGCCCACGGCGCTGGTCGTGGCTAACGATGTTTTCCGAGCCGTGGAAATCATTGGGCTTCCCGAATGCGGGATTAACTTGGCCCACGGCGTCGTTTATTTGTGCCAGGCCAAGAAAAACCGCACAGCCTACAATGCTTTTATGGCGGCCATGGAAGATGTCAAAAAATACGGCAATCTGCCCATCCCTTTAATGTTAAGGAATCCCGAAACTAAATTGATGAAGAATCTAAATTATGGCAAAGGTTATGATAAATATTCTAAAGAAGATTATTTGCCCGATCGTTTAAGGGGCCGCAAATATCTGCTAAGATAAACCAAGATGGAATTTAGCGCGGCAAATAAAATATTTTCGGTTTCGGAGTTCATCGCGCTTTTAAATATCGGATTGAAAAAATCCGAAGTTAAAATCGTGGGCGAAGTCGGCCAGGTTCAATTCGGCCCCACGGGACATGTTTATTTCACTCTGAAAGACGAAAAAGAGCCGGGGTTGATCGGCTGCATTATCTGGAAATCAAAATATCTGTTGTATGGCATTAAACTCCAGGAAGGCATGAAAATTATGACTTCCGGCCACCCTGAAGTTTATGCGCCTTCGGGCAGATTATCATTTATTTCAGACACGATTGAATTGGCCGGTGAGGGAACGCTCAAAAAGCAGTATGAGGAACTTAAGAAAAAATTAACGGCGGAAGGTCTTTTTGCCGAAGAGAAAAAGCGGGCGTTACCCAAATATCCCCAGAAAATCGGAGTTATTACTTCAAAGCAAGGCGCGGTTTTAGCTGATTTTTTAAATAATATCGGCAAGTTCGGTTTTAAAATTAAGCTGATTGATTCGCGGGTTGAAGGGCAGGAAGCGGTCAGCGATTTATTGGCAGCCGTTAAAACATTCCGCAAGCAGGATATCGATGCCTTGGTGATTATCCGCGGCGGGGGATCAATGGAGTCGCTGATGCCGTTTAATAACGAATTATTGGTGAGAGAGGTGGCTGCTTTTCCGGTGCCGGTAGTGGCCGGCATCGGTCATGATAGAGATGAACCCTTAGCGGCCTTAGCCGCCGATTTTTCCGAATCAACCCCGACCGCCTGCGCGAATCTTTTGAACGAATCGTGGGAACAGCTTCTCTTATCTTTGGAAAGATGCGAGAGAAATATCATTACTCGCTATGAGGCGATTTTCGACCGGTATTTGATGATAGAAAATAAGCTTAAGATTTTTTTTGAAAGATTCAAAGCGCTGCTGGATTCAGTTGCGCAGATATTAGGGCAGGCGGAGAGAGCGATTTTTCTCAATAATCCCGAACGCCAGTTGAAATTAGGTTACAGTATTGCCAGCATTAATGGTAAAATAATTAAACAGATTAAAGAGGCAGCTATCGGCGAGATGATTGATCTCAAAGTCAGCGATGGTAATATTAAATCAGAAATAAAAAAAATTAACCCTTATGGCTAAAGAAAAACAAGACAGTAAAAATCTGAACGATAATCTGAAACGTCTCGCCGAAATTACCGCCTGGTTTGATAAACAGGAGGAAATC
>Ga0209542_10017540_pt1 | contig 11713 bp, 7 predicted proteins | sample RifCSPhighO2_01_FD_184028 | JGI IMG/M metagenome (GOLD analysis project Ga0209542, IMG submission 184028) | Soil microbial communities from Rifle, Colorado - Rifle CSP2_plank highO2_0.1 (SPAdes) (version 2) | ecosystem: Environmental > Terrestrial > Deep subsurface > Rock core/Sediment ...
ACTTGTTTCAGGGTCTTTGTTCAAGAACAATAAGATGCTGAATCAAGCTAAAGTACTGAGCGATAGCGAACGTATTCAGCATGACAGCATGAAAACCAAGGTCAACGAAAGACCTCGACTTATCTCTTTCTATGACGAAGTAGAAGAGCAAAAGACACCGGAAATTATTGAGCTACTTAAATCTGGTCAAGATGTTGCACTCGTTTCGGACGCAGGAACTCCTCTGATTTCAGATCCCGGTTTCAAGTTAGTTCGTGAATGCCATCGACAGAATATTCCGGTCTCCCCTATTCCCGGACCGTCATCGATCACAGCCGCGCTTTCAGCAAGCGGACTGCCAACCGACCGGTTTTTATTTCTTGGTTATTTACCAAAGAAAAAGGGGAAGAAGGATAAAATTTATCAATTTATCAATATATTGATAAATCAAAAGCCTGTAGTGACGATTGTCTTGCTTGAGACCCCCTATCGTATTAATCAAACGCTCGAAGAATTGCACCGGGTAATTCCCGGCGCGACCGTTAGTATCACAAATGAGTTAACGAAACTGTATGAGAAGGTGCAAATCGTGTCGCTTCCCTACTCTATCAAACAGCCAAAAGGTGAGTATGTTTTACTTTTATGAATTTAATTTCACGCGTACCGTGTGAGTTAATAAACCTAAAGATAAACAGTCTTCACAGTGAACGATAGCATTTATTACCTCGTCTGCTTTCTTGAGTCCGTACTGATCAAGACACACCATAATTCTTGCAGGAGTATTTTTTCCCAGTGTTTCAGCTAAAATCCGGGTTGGATTTACCTGAATATCTTTAATCGCCGATGTCACCGAAGCAGTTATTCCAGGCCTGTTTGCCTGGAAGTACACATCGATAAATCCTGCTTTATCATTTTCAGGTAACAGAGATTCTACTATTTGCGAAACTGCCTCATACGGCATTTTTCCCAATCCTACTTGCAGTGCAAAATCCGAAAGAGAATGAATAGAATTGTTTAGTTTTACTATGTCTGGCAATGCTCCTTCAAGTCCGATCATGCGTAATTTTCCACGCTTGATAAATTCATTTTCAATGAAGTCAGTTCCGACTTGAATTGTCTTATTATGCATCGGCGATAAAGCGCCGACCGCGCGCTTTTCTCTTATTAGTATCTGTTCTATATTCCGTATGACCGTGTTTCTTCCGTCCTCGTCAGTACGAAAATAATGTATCCATAAAGGATCCCAGTGTGCTCTATCTTTTGAATCAAATGTTAATTCTATGACATCGTCAGGTTTTAACACGTATCCATATGATTCAGGTTTTCCATTTACGTGGGCACCTGTTATAGTTGACCAGTTTGTAGGGGAAATGTCCCGGGCGTAATCCATGACAGTGGCGCCTTCTCTTGTTTCCCACGGCGTATGCTCACCTTTTCTATCAACGCCAATGACCCGAACATAACCATCATTCATTTTGTATTCGTATATGGTTAACATGCGATAATGATTTGTTGAAGCATCTACTTTTAAAGAGGCTTCTTCGAATCGTTTTTGTAGAAAATGATACTTCTCGTAAGCTTTTTTTACTTGTATTGGTGCAAGATCAAGAGCAGATTCTCCTTGTTCGTTAATAGTTGATAGCCAATCTTGATGGTAGTATAGATTGACGAGAGAAGCATTTGCATAGCCATATATATCTGATGGATAACATCGTACATAAAATGGTATTCCTGACTGCTTGTCTCTGAAAGGATGGGACAAACTCATACTATTATGTTTTCTTCTATTTTCTTTCAGGCGAACGATATCTATCGGTTCTTCTGGGGAGAATCGATCGTCCCACGCAAGTTGTGACAATACTTCCAGCGTTTGCCGTTCCCACTGGTCATCAGAAGATAAATCGTCAAATGCTATATCGACTCCTAACCATATATCAGTAAGATTTGGTTCTCGAACAGTCCCCATGGCTCGATACACCTCATACATATCAGGGAACTGTACTCTTGTTTGAATGTGCGAGGATTCAAAGAGAGAGACAATATGATGATTGAGTTGTTCAGGGATCTCAGCCGTTTCTATTGATCGAAAAAGTTTCCGAATGTTTCTTGCTAATCCTCTATGTTTTGAGCTTCTCTGGTATACCATCTGTTCTGAAATATATTTAGCATCTTCAACCATTCCTAAAATGTAGGCAAGACGACGATGTACACGTGATTCCCGAATGACCCGTATACGTTTTTGTGGTTTAAGTCCTTGAGCAGTTTCCAGATTTTTCATTCTGTCGAAATTTTTCAGTGCAGCCGTCCGAGGATCAGCTATCGCGGAACGAATGACTGTGCGGGTATGTTCGGTTTCCGATTCTTCTCGTCTCAGGTGCCGTGAACGCAATTTTGTCAAACCTCGAACGGTATTAACAAAAGATTGTGCTTGAGGAGAATAGCTTCCAAATGCGTGAATCATCATATCTAGAATCCGAAACATGGTATCCTCGTCAGTATCATGTGCAAGTGCGGAACAAATACTGATAGGATCCATTTCGTTTATTGCGGCTTCGATTGAGACGTCAAGAAAATGGTTGCTATAAGGATGTCCTGTTCCTCTGAATTGGTTTGCGTGAGCGCCTAAAGATAAGGTGAGTACATTTTTAATAAGTGTCATAGATCCCTGATCCATATAAGGAATACAAAGACTTAGAAGTGTTGCTATTCTTTCTTTTTCTACGGGATATAAATGAGTATCTGGGTCAAGAAGTTCAGTAAAGGTGGGAGGCCTTCGGGTATCTCTTATAAGGAGATCATCATATAGTTCAGGGAATTCATCGAAAATTGTATCTTCAAAAAAAGGAAAAGAGCTTGTTTCGGTTGGCACGGTAATCTGCTTAGTATATCAATACTCTTCAAGAGTGGAAGTGTCGCCTATCGGGAGGCCGAGTTCCTTAGTCTACTTTTATTTTGCTGCACTCTGATTATGGATATAAGAATATTTATACTCTTCTGAATCTATACCTTGTGAAGGATTTAAAAGCTCTGCAAAATACTGATCTTCATCTCGTTCTTGTTGTATGTATTTATTTGCATCCCAGGCACGAGCATTAGGATAGGAAAGATGTACTGGAAGACTATTAGCATAATGAATACGAAACGAAGGTGCTTCTTGCATGTTGTAACTTGGTGTAGGAGGAAGTATCTCATACTCTCCTTGACGTCCCGCTATGCTATCACAAATATTAGCTTGAAGTTGATACAACGCAATCATGCGTGCGGATGAATCATAGGGTGATGAGTGAAGTATACGAAGGTCAATGTCCTCAGGGTCATGTTCTCTTTCCGCTTGCGGTCTTAAAATACTTCCCGTTGCGATGACTGCAAAAAAATGTCTGCCTTGCCTTTCATTTATCCTTTTGATGAATCCAACCCAATCTCCAGTATGCCATCTATCTTCTTTACTTAATCGGGCAAAATATTCTTTAGCTAACACTTCATTTTTGCCTCGTACTATTTCTTCCCTCTTCGGAACCAGTATTCGGTAGGCTAGTTGCGCACGTTCTAACATAGAAAGGATTATTAAGTTGACAGAGATGCGTTTATATCATAGGGAAGAAAGAGTGTCAATACTCCTCAAGTGTCGATGTGTCGCCTATCGGGAGGCCAAGCTCTTTTGGCTTGAGAATCCAAAGGATGAGTATGTGATTGTTCTTGCATAGCCCTTTCCTTAATTGGATCAAGAATTACAAGAAACGGTTTGTGTACCGGGTCTCTCTGCGACAAATAATTTTGTGTAGTGCGTGAATTTGCATTTTGTGTCTTAACATGTACGGGAAGTCCGGATTCGAAATAAATGATGTAAGATTGTCCTTCATCTTCTTCATCTGTAGAAATAGGAAATCCTATATCAAACTTAATTGCTTCACTATTTAGAAGTGTCTCCAGTACATTGTTCATGCCTCGTATCGCATGTCCTCTTTTTGGATGAGATGGGTTGACAGCACAAAGCAATCGTAAATCTACATCTTGAGGAATTCTGTAATCTGTTCGAAGGGTACTTCCCTCTGCAATGACCGTGAAAGGATGATCTCCCGATAAATTTCTATTGTATACAGAAACGATGCCGAGCAAATATTGGACATGTTCCCGGTCATGGGGACTAAGAGATTCAAGATATGATTTTACTGTAGTAGCAGGTTGTTCAGCAGTAAGTTGCTTATGTTGTTTAAAACGCTCAAGAAATCCTTCTATTAATTGCATAGTTTAATACTCCTCAAGAGTAGAGGTGTCGCCTATCGGGAGGCCGAGTTCCTGTGCTTTCAATATCCGGCGCATGATTTTGCCCGAGCGCGTCTTGGGAAGCTTATCCATAAACTCTATTTCGCGCGGATAGGCATGGCCGGCGAGGAATTTTTTCACATGTTGGGCAAGCTCTTCCTTCAATTTTTCTGACTGCGGAACTCCTTTTTTAAGGGTCACAAATGCTTTGATTATTTCTCCGCGCATGGGGTCCGGTTTCCCGATAACGCCGGCTTCAACGACTGACGGATGCGATACGAGCGCCGATTCTACCTCAAACGGGCCGACGCGCTCCCCGGAAGTTTTTATCACGTCGTCGGCACGACCGACAAACCAGAAATAGCCGTCCTCGTCTTTGTATGCCTGGTCCCCGGTGTAATACCAGCCTCTTTTAAAATATGACGCGTACTTCTCCGGCCGGCGCCAGATTTTACGCATCATGCTATCCCATCCTTTTTTGAATACGAGATTCCCCGGTTTTTTTATTCCCAGAATGTTTCCCTTATCGTCTGCAATAGCCGCCTCTATCCCCGGAAGCGGTTTGCCCATGGAGCCCGGTTTTATGTTCAATCCGGGACGATTCGCGATCATCATGCCGCCGGTCTCTGTCTGCCAATAGGTGTCATAGAAATATAACCCGAATACGCGTTTCCCCCATTTAATGGGTTCGGGATTGAGCGGCTCCCCGACTGATGTCATGTGGCGGAGTGAAGAGAGGTCGTATTTTTTGACCAGCTCATCCCCTGCCGCCGCAAGCATACGGATGGCGGTCGGCGCCGTATACCAAACCGTTACTTTATAATCCTGCAGGATGCGATACCAGGTGTCCGGGGAAAAGCGGCCTTCGTGTACCACGGTGGAAGCGCCGAGAGAAAGCGTGCCGAGAATTTCGTAAGCAATACCGGTTACCCAGCCGGGATCTGCCGTGCACCAGTATACGTCTTCTTCTTTAATATCCAAAACGAGTTTTGCGGTTTTCTGTTCGTGCAGGATTGCCTTGTGGACGTGGACTACGCCCTTTGGTCTTCCGGTAGTTCCTGAAGTATACAGCATAAAGGCCGGGTCTTCCTCGTCGGTCTGGGCGATTTTCAGATTGGTATCTGCCTCTTGCATGCGTTTTTTATATTCTTCTGATTCGATCGTGATAATATGCATAAGACTCGGAAGGTTTTTGCGGACTTTGTCGACCCGGGACTTCAGTTCTTCAGTGGTGATGAGGATTTTTGCGTCGCTGTTATCGAGACGGTCCTGAAGCGCCTGCGGACCGAACGCGGAAAACAGCGTGCCGGCAATTGCGCCCGCTTTTAACGCGCCGATAAATCCGTAAAAAAGTTCCGGGACGCGGGGAAGAAAAAAGAAGACGCGGTCTTCCCGTTCAACGCCATACTGCTTCAGAAGATTACCGAACTGATTTGACAGCATCGAGAGTTCCTGGAAGGTGAATTTACTCTTCGATCCGTCGTCGCCTTCCCAATAGAGCGCTATTTTATTTTTCCGCCATGATCGGGCGTTTTTGTCAACCGCTTCCGCTCCCGCGTTGAGAAGTGCCATAAAGAATACTATATTGTTAATACAAGATAAAGTCAAGAGGAAAAACTATATGCTACGAATTACGAATTATACGAATATACGAATAGCGCCATGAATGAATCTATAGAAATTCGAAGTTGGAAGATGGAAATTGAAGTTGGATAAGAGAAATTCGAATAATTTGGTTAACGGGACATATCCTCGAGAATGTTTCTTCCGGTCATTTCGCGCGGCTTCTCCAGCCCGAGCTTGGCGAGAATAGTAGGCGCGACGTCTGAAAGAATACCATCACGCAGTTCGAACGGCTTTCCCTGTAGTTCGGAAGCGACGGCGATAAGCGGAACTAAATTTTCGGAATGTTCGGTATTCATTTCACCGGTATGGAAATTAATCATTTCCTCGACATTGCCATGGTCTGCGGTGATTAAGAGTATGGCCGAATGCTGTATAATCGCCTCAACGAGTTTACCGAGCATTTCATCAACAATCTCGACGGCGCGAACCGCTGCGGACAAAACACCGGTATGGCCTACCATGTCGGGGCCTGCAATATTTGCAATAATGGCGTTATACGCCTGCTCGTTGAGTGCAGCAATGATCGCATCGCCTATTTCTGCTGTCCGCATATGCGGTGCCTTATCGTATGTGGCGACTTTGAGCGACTGAATGATCCGGCGTTCCTCGCCGATGAACGGCATCTCGCGCTGGCCGTTGAAATAGTAGGTGACGAAGCGTTCTTTTTCAGATTCAGCGACCCGCAGCTGGCGAAGCCCGTGATCGGCGATCACTTTGCCGATCGGGTTCGAAACGGTGATTTTGGGAAACGCCACGTGGACGGGCAATCCCCGTTCGTACTCCGTCATCGTGACAAAATATAAATCCTCCAATTTTTTGCCGCGCTCAAGCGTGCGCTTCCGTCCGGCAAAGAGATTAAAAAAAGGAAGAACGCCGCCCTGCCGGGCCTCTCCGAGAATCTCCGATTCAAAATCATCGAACACAAATGATTTGGTGAGCTGGCGGGGACGGTCTATACGGAAATTATAAAAAACGACAGAGTCATGGTCATGTATGGTATGGAGCGCGCCTTTTTTATCTTTGATAAGACTCGGCTTGATAAATTCGTCAGTCGATCCGGCTTTATACGATTGATTAATGAGTTCTTCGGCAGACGAAAAAATAGGGCCTACGCCATCGGTAAGCACGTGGTACGCCGCAAGCGTCCGTTCCCAGCGGAAATCGCGGTCCATGGCAAAGTACCTTCCCGTAATGGAGCCGATGGTGCCGAATTGGTGGCGTTCAAGCTCTTTTTCAACGCGCGTTACGTAGTCAAGCGCGACGGTCGGCGGCGAATCACGCCCGTCGGTAAAGAGATGAATGACGACATTGGTGAGCCGTTCTTCGGCACATAACATCAGTAGGGCAAACAGGTGTTCGTTATTGGCATGTACGCCGCCGGAGCCGATCAGACCCATGAGATGGAGGGCGCTGTTATTTTTCCGGGCATGGTCGATGGCGGCCAACAGTGTTTCGTTTTTGAAAAAGGAACCGTCAGCTATCGCCATATTTATTCTCGGAAGGTCCTGGTAGACGATGAATCCGGCACCTAGGTTCAGGTGGCCTGTTTCGGTGTTACCGACCTCATTGCGCGGCAATCCGACTGCCTCGCCTGACGCGCTCAATTTCCCGTGGGGAAATTGTTTCATGAGCCGCTGGAAATTCGGCAAATTCGCGCGGGTAATGGCGTTTCCTTCATAGTCCCGTGCAATCCCCCAACCATCCAGAATTAATAAAACTACCGTTTTAGTCATAGAATTCAAAGAACAATGAAAAAATTAACCCTTCTTCGCTAAAGCTTCGAAGGGCAAGCAAAAGGACAAGTATTTATCGTCCTCTACTCATTAGTCATTATTCTTTTCTCCTTTTTGAACGATCGCTCCTTCAATCTCCAATAGCCGGTTATATTTTGCGACGCGTTCGCCGCGCGCGGGCGCACCAAATTTTACATAATCCGTCTGAACGCCGACGGCAAAATCGGCGATAAACGTATCATTTGTTTCACCGCTGCGGTGCGATGTGATTGTCTTGAAGTTATTGTCTTGCGCAAGCTTGACGACTTCAAGTGACTCGGTGAGCGTGCCGATCTGATTCGGCTTGACCAATATACCGCTGCATGCTTTTTCATTGATTGCTTTCTGCAACCGTTCTTTATTGGTTACGAGCAAATCATCGCCGACGATCAGTACTGAATCGTCGGCGATGACCATGAGTTGTTTCCAGCCGTTCCAATCGTCGTCGACGAGCGGGTCTTCGAGAATGAGCAAATGATACTGGGAATTCAGGTTGACCAGAAAATCGATGAATTGCTCTGTTTTGAAAGAATTCTGGGCGTCGCGGATTTTATAGCGTCCTTTCGTATGAAAATAATTTGCGGCAACATCCAGCCCGAGAAATACGTCTTCCCCGAATTGATACGATGCTTTTTTAACCGCCTGCATGACGACCTCGAGCGCGTCCAGATTTGTATTTAGATCGGGGGCAAATCCTCCCTCATCCCCGACCGAATGGATGGAGTTTTTTTCTATCAGCACATCTTCGGTAAAATGGTACAGCTCAACACCGATGCGCAGCGCCTCGCTGTAGGGTTTTGCCGTGGAAGGAATGACATGGTATTCCTGAAAATCAAGGTTCCCGGCTCCGTGTTTTCCTCCGTTAATGACGTTGAAAATGGGCGTCGGAATGCGCTGTATTTCGGCATTCCCGCCGACCCGCCGGTAGAGTGCGTTGATATATTGGTAGAGCGGAACCCGCTCGGCATTTGCCGCAGCCGTCGCCAAGGCCATAGAGATAGACAACATGGCATTGGCGCCAACCCGCGCTTTTGTAGGGGTTTTATCAACGGAGATCATCCAACGGTCAATTTCTATCTGGCGCAGCGGATCCACGTTTATAAGCCCGGGGCCGATGATGTCGTTGACGTGCGATACGGCGCGCAGCACTCCCTTGCCCCGGTAGCGCTTATTATCCGTGTCCCGCAGTTCATGAGATTCATACTGACCGATCGAAGCTCCGCTCGGCACGCCGGCACGCCCCCAGTTGCCGTCATCGAGGTAAACAGTCGTTTCAATGGTCGGGTCTGCGCGGGAATCTATGATCTCACGGGCGAAGATCTTCGATATTTTGGGCATAGGTAAATAGTAGAATAGCAGGAAAATGAGCTGGTTGCAATGAGTGATGTTCCGGAAAAATACTAATTTTTGCGAATACGGATCGCTCAATGAAGTTAGAAGTTGGAAGGTAGAACGTAGATAATGAAGTGAGAAAATGGAAAGTAGATGATTTGATTTTTTCAGATTTCAAACATCTCTTTTCTAACTTCAATTTCCACATTCAAACTTCCAACATCCAACTTCAAATTCAAACGAATTCGAGGGAATGGGAGGGTGATACGATCTTACCGCGCCTTTTTTCTCATAAGCCTCTTCTCCGCTGCTGAAATAGTTTTCCGTACTTCATATACCGCATCGGGATTGACTGATATGCTGGTTACCCCCCATTCCACGAGTTTCCGGACAAATTCAGGGTAGTCGGAAGGCGCCTGGCCGCATACGGAAGAAGTTACTTTCCGCTTATGGCATGTTTTGATGGTCTGTTCAACAGCCCACAGGACTGCCGGGTTTAATTCGGAAAAATCATGCGCGATTTTACTGTTATCACGGTCAATACCCAGAATAAGCTGTGTCAGGTCATTAGAGCCTATAGAAATGCCGTCAATGCCGGTATCTAAAAATGCATCGAGCATAAGTACGTTCACCGGAATCTCGACCATCATCCAGAGTTTAAATGACGGCGCGCGCAAAAGCCCTGCGCCCGCCATGATTTTCTTGGTTTTTATGAGTTGACCAGGAGTGCGTACGAATGGGATCATGACGTGCAGGTTTTTATGGCGCATCTTATTCCGGACGATTTTTATCGCCTCGAGTTCCATTTCAAAAACCTCCGGTTCGGCGACATAGCGCGAGGCGCCGCGGAAACCCAGCATGGGATTTTCTTCTTCTGCCTCAAATTCGGCGCCGTGTTTGAGGTTTTTATATTCATTCGTTTTAAAATCAGTCGTGCGGTAAACAACCGGCCGGTCAGGCCCGAACGCGTCGCAGAAAACCGCTATTTTCTCCGCAAGCTCGTTCGTGTAGGATTTCTGGCGCCGTGTTTTGATCACGTATTTCGGATGAACGCCGATGTCGGCCAGCATGAATTCAGCGCGCAGGAGGCCGACGCCGTCCACGGGAAGTTTACCTACCTCCTCGGCCCGGGAAACTTCTGCCAGATTGACGTATACTTTGGTCGCGGTTAATATACGTTCTGCCCCGCCGCTGGCGAGCCGCTGGTAATTAAACCGCCTCACAATATCTTCAGGAAGCGATCCTTCATAAATGACGCCGCTGGTGCCGTCGACGGTAATTTCCATGCGGTCCTTCAGCTTTTTGAGCGCGTTTTCCATTCCGACAACCGCGGGTGTTCCGAGTTCGCGCGAAACAATTGCCGCGTGTGAGGTGCGCCCGCCGCTCTGGGTAACGACCGCCGAAGCTTTTTTCATGGCGGGTACATAGTCCGGATTCGTTTGTTCGGCAACGAGTATTTCCCCTTCGTCGATTTTTGATATTTCCCGCGCGCTTCTGACTACCGCTACGGTGCCGCTCGCAATTCCCGGGCTCGCCGGATTTCCCGTGCCGATGACACGCATACGTTTCAGGTTTTGTGCAACATCGGGTTCGGTCACGGACGCCTGGTCGAGCGTGGTGATCGGGCGCGTTTGTACGATGTACACGACGCCGCCTTCAACTGCCCACTCGATATCCTGCGGGAAGTAATAATGTTTTTCCAGACGCTTGCCCAGCTGCGCGACGGAAATAATCTGCTCGTCAGTCACTTTTTGTTTATTCCGGATCCGGGAAGGGACCGGTGCTTTTGACTTGCCTACACCGGGTAAATAAATAGTCTGGCGCGACACTGTTTTTTTTAAAATCTGCATAGTCTTTTTATCAACTTCGTAATGGTCGGGAGTAACAACGCCGCCGACAATATATTCACCCAGACCATAAATCGCTTCGACGACAATCGAATTTTTATCCGATGAAACCGGATCAACCGTGAACATGACGCCGGACGCTTCAGAGCTCACCATCCGTTGCACCGGGACGGCGATGCCGACTTTGAAATGGTCATACCCGTTTTCATTCCGGTAAAAAATCGCCCGTGCGGTAAACAGCGATGCCCACGCCTTACGTACCGCATTAACGACGTTTGCCTCGCCCCTGACGTTCAGGAACGTCGCCTGCTGTCCGGCAAAGGATGCCTCGGGAAGATCTTCCGCGGTCGCGCTGCTCCTGACGGCAACCGGCACCTGCGCAGGGCTCACCTTATCATATAGCCGGGATATCATGGACCGCTTACCGTTTTTCGTTTTCGGCTGGCGGTTCGGGAGGGAGAGATATGCATCAACGATGGCATCAGCGATTTCGCCGGGAATTTCCGCATTTATTATCAGCTTTTGCACGTTGCGCGATGCCTGCTGTAATTCAGTCGTTTTCGTATAGTTAAGGTCATCGAGCAGCTTTTTAATGCGCGGACGCAGCTTTGTCTTATCAAGGAAGTGAAAGTATGCTTGGGCGGTGACGATGAAGCCCGGCGGCACCGGAAATTTTGCCTTGGTCATTTCACCTAAATTCGCGCCCTTTCCGCCGACGAGCGATATATCTTCCTTGTCTACTTCATCGAACCATAAAACATGCTTCATATGATTAAGTGACTAACGAAATTAGACGTTTGAAGTTAGAAAGTGGAAGTGAAATTGGATATTTGAAAGAAGGAATGACTCTATTTCTTTCGATACATCAAATTTCAAACTTCGTTGTCGAACTTC
>Ga0209542_10017541_pt1 | contig 11713 bp, 9 predicted proteins | sample RifCSPhighO2_01_FD_184028 | JGI IMG/M metagenome (GOLD analysis project Ga0209542, IMG submission 184028) | Soil microbial communities from Rifle, Colorado - Rifle CSP2_plank highO2_0.1 (SPAdes) (version 2) | ecosystem: Environmental > Terrestrial > Deep subsurface > Rock core/Sediment ...
ACGATATTGGCGTAGCCACATAAGCAACCTCAATTTCGGGATGGAAAATAAGACGGTAAAGCGTTGAAGGGCGCTGCGCTGTTGGCACCACGAGGAACCGAAGCTCTTTCGATTCAGCCCACTGCTTCGTGACCACAAATTCAAAATTCTGCCACAGCAGAACCTTCAAGGGAGTAAGTTCCTGTTCCCGCCACTGCTCGCGCGCATTTAGACGCTTAAGTATTGGCCTGTAGTCATCAATCAGCATCAACACAAGATCAGCCGAATCAAACAAATTAAGCGACCGGTCAATCATCCCCTCTACCCTGTCTTGCCAGTAAAAACATCCGTGGATATCGATAATGGCAGCGTCATATTTTTCCGCAAAAGCGTCGCTCGATATTTCGGCATGAATTTGTCTAAGGATATCGCAACGATACCCGGCGAATAACTCGGTATCGGCATTCAATACGTTTACCGGATTTAGTGGCTTGCCCAGCTTACGCGCGTGCTCAAACACCATTTCACCTGTGCGATAGACCTTGATGCGATGACCGCGTTTATCCGCATACGACACAAGACGATCTAAACATCCTTCCTTATCACAGCCAGAAATACCCGGAAGAATAATGGTCGGGGGTCGCTTTGTTTCCGATCTTGGCGTTTTTTCGGACATTCTTGAAGCCCCTTCCTTACAGAAGCGTTATCAAAAGACTCTGTTTATTTCATAGCGCATATCAGCGTAAAACACAATGTCGGATGGTCACATATTCGCACTACTGTGATCAGTACTTCCTCGCTCATGCTCGATCGCCTCATAGCCAAAAATCGTATAAATGCTTTACAATGATTCGCAAAGAGCTTATAACTTAATCAGCGCCAAAGAGCTTAAAAACTTCAAACTACGGAGACTTTGTGCTTAAGAAGGCATTCGTGCTCGACACCAACGTTCTGATCCACGACCCGAATGCACTTACTTCGTTCGAAGACAACGATCTTGTTATACCCCTCACGGTCATGAAAGAGTTGGATGGCCTGAAGAAGGGCAATGATGAGGTCGCCAGAAGTTCCAGATATATATCAAGAATAATCTGGAAACTGGTGGAGCAATATCCCGATAGCATCAGAAGCGGGATGCGGCTTCCCCTTCCGGCAAGCGGAAAGCTCAAGATATTCATACATAACGACTTTGACAAACTCACGCCGGACGAACAGATTATCAAGGTTGCCCAGATTTTGAAAGAAGAACTGGGCGCCAATATCCAAGTAGTGGTCGTCTCAAAAGATACCAACCTCCGAATTATCGCGCGCGCCCTAGGTATCACTGCCGAAGACTACGAAAAAGACCGTGTTCCGCCGGAACATCTGTATACCGGCATTTCTACCATAGTCATAGCTGGCCGCACTGCATTTGTGAGCGGCAACAGAGAATGCAAACTGCCTCCGGAGTTTATGCCATACGATCATTTTCCCAATGAGTGCGTCATCTTGAAAAGCGCGGAGGATCAGGAGTGGCTGGCACTTACAACCTATGACGCCGAGTCAAAAGTCCTGCGCCTCATAAGAAAACAGCAAAAATCCAAATATCAGGTAGCTCCGAAAAACCCGGAACAGATGTTCGCCTATGACCTGCTCATGAATGAACAACTTCCATTCGTTACCCTGGTAGGTAAAGCGGGCACCGGCAAAGACCTCATGTCGCTTCTCGCGGGATTGGAAGGCTTGGGCAAGACTTACAAGCGCATCATAATTTCAAGCGCCGCTTTCTCGGAAGGCAACAAGAAGCTGGGATTTCTTCCCGGAACTCTGGAGGAGAAGCTGGACCCGTGGATACAGCCATTTTTTGATAATATAGACTTGCTATACGGCTCCGACAGCGTCGAAGCTGGCTCGCGCGACAAAGCCAGAGCCAGCCGCTCTTGCGGAGAAGAATTTTTGAGAAACGACCAACTTGTAATCGCCTCTACTGCCCACATACGCGGAAGAAGTTTTCACAACTCTTTTATCATCATTTCCGAAGCACAAAATCTGACGCCGCTTGAAGCAAAAACTGCCGCTACACGGATAGGCAAAGGTTCTAAGATGGTCTTCACTGGCGATTTGGAACAGATCGATGTCCCATATCTTGATTCCAGTTCATGCGGCCTCACCCGGCTTGTGGAATTATTTAAATACGAAAATCTTGCCGGACATGTTCGCCTGGTAAAAAGCGAGCGCTCCGAAGCGGCGGAGATGGCCGCAAACGTTCTCTAGAATTAATAAAGGACCCTCTGCCAATAGGCATGAGGGTTTTTGATTTTTAACGCCGGTCTAAATTGGTCAGCCCACGAGCTCGTGTATGCGCTTCGTGTCGGGATGGAATTCCAGTTCTTCGTCGTCATAACGCAGGCGCGGTTCAAAACCGGTTTTTTCGCTTTCCAGATTGTGGTGAATGCGTTTTAACTGAAGGGTTCTGAACGCCGATTCAATGATTTCGCCAAGCCGGCCGTCCAAAACGGCCTCGGCAAATTTTTTAAAATAAGAATTTCCGCTAAAATGCCTCCGGTCGCCAAAATAATTGCGCGACTCCCCCACCCAGTCGTTCGCGTCAAGAAATTTTTTTATAAGCACGTCCTTGCCATAAAGCGGCACAAGATTTTTATAAAGCTCTTGCCAGTAAATATTGTAAGGCGTGCCTAGTCGCATGCTGCGCTCCGTTACGAAATGATTAAGGCATATTTTATCGCCCGCCTCCTCGCGGTGGGAGATTTTTTTCCTGCGCTGGTTAAAGATACCGAAAGAAAAAATACAGAAAAATCTGGCGGTAAATATCCGTCCGTAGCGACATCCGACAATAACGTCAAAATCGGACGTATCGCGCACGTTTCCCAAAGCCATTGAGCCGGCGGCGAACACAAAATCTACGAAAGGGATATATTTGAACTTCCGCGCCCGCTTTAAAAATGTTTTCCACTTCACGTCGCGCAAAACATCCTGCTGGCGGCGCTGGAGAGCCAGGTCATTCACTGGACGGCCGAGGCGATCGTAGAAAGTCGCCAAATTATTCATTTGAATCTCCGAGTATTACTCGTCTTATGACTTCAAGGTCTGCATAATATGGATCTGACCGAGGCACGCCCCCACAAAACAATTGCAGCTTTTCGCGAGATTTCTCCAATACCGCGCCACCAAGATTATATTCCAGATGGCCAATCTCCGCGGATGCGCTAATGACAGAATGAAATAGATGATAGTTAGTATCTAAACCACGATTTTCTTCATCATACGCGGCGTAATACGGGTCAACATCCACAACATAGGGCCTGTCTCTTTTTTCACCTGCTTTATGCCCATACATAAAGTTCATGCCCCTCAAATCGCTAAGATAATTTCCTCCATTTTTATATTTATCGGTGTAATATTCTATTAGACCGGCATAAAAACCATCAATAGCTTTGGACGCCGCCGGTCTTTCGCCTACACTAAATTTATCAGTTAAAAGTCCGCGGCCTTCTATTTTATCAACAACGATAAATAATGTAACGTAATAATCCAATTCCCCAACCACGGCCTCCATCTTTGGCGACTCTATATTATATTTTTCTCGCAGTTCGTTAAAAAGCTTCTTGGCTTCCAAATATTCCGGGAGTTTCTCATGGGCATCTTTAAGAGACCCGAACTGCTGTTTTGTTCTTATAATCTTATCCTGTCTTCCCTCCAACTGTTTTAAATAGTTGCGGAATTCCGTTTCATTAAGCGGCTTAAGCGGACGGATAAATGGAGTAAATTCAAAATTTTCTGGTTTCACGTTTTTATCTGCAGATTCCATAATTTACCATAAATCAGACCTACTCTTCCTTCGGCCCCTCCAAGCTCATCGGCTCAATATCCATTTTTACCCGCCCCTCACTGATCTTCAACACATCTTTATCTATTTTCTTGAATTCTTTGTAAGCGTTAGTATACATACTGACGGTCGTTCCCAAATTTTTGCCCATCTTTTGCATATATTCATCATAGTTTCCCAGATGTTTTCCCAAATTCTCAACCTGTTTCACTATTTCTTTTGCCTGCTCAGAAATTTTTTGGTTCTTGAGCCCCTGAAGAACGGTCTGTAAATAGGCAAGAAACGAGGTTGGCGAAACGATAATTACTCTCTTTTGCCCCGCGTATGTAATCAAGCTTTTTGTGTCATCGGTAAGCGCCCCAACTTTGTTGATCAAGAGGTCGTAATAAATCGCCTCCGACGGAATAAACATAAACGCAAAATCCATCGTATTTTCTTCCGGTTTAACGTATTTTGAAGTTTCATCAATCCGGTTTTTTAGGTCGGTGATAAGCATAGCTTCGTATTTCTTTTTCTCGGCCGGATCGCGCGCTTCCAAAATGCGGTTATAATTTTCCAGACTGAATTTGGAATCCACGGGGATAACCCGCTTGTCCACAAACACGGCGGCATCAACTATTACGCCGTCCGAGAAGGCGTACTGCATTTGAAATTGCCCGGGACCCAAAACATTTTTTAGAACTGTCTCCAAATAATATTCCCCCAAAATCCCCCGCTGTTTGGGATTTTTCAGAATGTCCTGAAGGTTTTGCAATTGGTCGGCGAAGTTGACAACCTGGCGATTGGTTTCGTCAAGCTTGGTAAGGCGCTCGGTTACGTCCCGGATAATTTTCACACTTTCGCTGGATTGATTTTGCATAAACCCCTGCACCGCCCGCGATGATTCACCCAATTTGGCATCCAGCGTGCTCCGCACTTCCGCCAATTGGCTCTGGAGCATCAGGAGCGCTTGGTCTTCTTTTTTATTTTCCGGTACCAGACTGGTTTTCAAGAACCAAAAGATGCCGGCCAAACCCACAACCACAACCAATAAAACAATTAACGTTAAAACTTCCATAATACTTTAATTATTAATTATAAAACTGACTTAAGCAATGCAAAACATTGCTTGACCTAAACAGACAACGAGTCCCCGAGTTAGCACTACGCTGTTTACATTTATAATGTATTAGCTCTTAGGTGGTCTTCGGGATTTTTAAACTCTCGGCTCTTTGCGCGTTTTTATATCATATAAATTTTTATTTTAACTTTATTATCTTCCGACCTTTTGACGACTATTATACACCAGTATATAAAAATGCAAGTCATTTACACAGACTTTGACGTGGTCTTAGCTGATATCAATGCTGCTTCCGACTCACTCCGCGACTTGGGAGTAACCCAGAAGCCCAGTCTGAACCTCCCACCAAGCGCCAGCCGCGTTTGGGCTTCTACGGCCGGGAAAGCGCTGAAAACAAGAAGAATGACCGGCACCAGAGCCCATTCCAGAATGTAAATAAACGTATGATACCACTTGAACCATCCAGGCTTGGTGGGAAGCAGGGTCGTGCTCAAAAACGCCGATGTGGCAAGACTGAACATTGCCAAAGTCATAATATAGCTTGTGATCTTGGGCAGATTGAACGAAAGAATAGTGGCGTTGAATACCTGGCCGCCCAAATATATAGGGAGCCAGCCGGCAATCAAAATTATGAAAGGAGCCGTGGCCCACGAATAATAACCTTCCAAAAGAATATACATCCAAAAAATCTTCTCCTTTAATTTGATTTTCTTATTTCCTATGTATCTTGTAAACACATACGAAATACCCTCGGAACCCCATGCCCATCTGCGTTGTTGCTTATAGAGATTAACTGCCGTTCTCAATAACGTCGGGGCGGCGTTAGCATCCATTGAAACCGGATAGTAGAGCGGCTCGGCGCGCCAGTCACCGTCATAACGGAAATAAAACCTCCAGAATATAAGCGCGTCTTCGGAGACCAGGTCGGTATCCCAATAATTGGCCTCAACCAACGCCTTAAAAGGCATCGCCTGGGAAGAAAACGTACAGAGCTGTTCAAAGCGGGACTGTTGCATCATCTGCCAAAATGTGGGGAAAAAAGAAATTATCTTGGAAAACGCAGGCGCCTGATAGACGTTATTCACAAAAAGCGGCACCGGCTGGAAACTGGAACGCTGTGGATTCTTACAGTTCAAAAAAACGTAAGTCAGCCGGCCGAAATATTCGGGGGCGATTTGCGTGTCTACATCAAACACAGAGACAATAACCTTCTCGTAAGGCAGCCCGAGCGGGTCTATTATTTTTTCCTTCGCTTCTCTCGCCGCCCACGATTCATTTGAACCCTTGCCGGGTATTTCACCCGGCAGACCGAAAGGATGCTCGGTTATCGCAAATCTCAAAAAATGCCCCCCGAACTCTCCCTGAACATCCAACGCTGTCCTAGCCGCTTCTTCTCCGGCCCTTCCCTCGGTCGCCAGCACAATCATAATTTTATCCCTGGGATAATTCGCCTCCATAATCTTAGTCAGCGTTTCGTGCACAATCTTGTGGGGCTCCCTATACATCGGGAGAATCACCAAGTGGTATATATCTTGAAAGCCCACACCCGACTCCTTGAGTTTCGCGAGCCAGTTTACTTTAAGGTACGCGCGCATTTTGTTGAAAGAAACCCGCAGATGGAGGTAAAGATAGATAATCCTCAAAAACCAGGAAAAGTCATATAAAATTACGATAAGCGCTACCCAAAATGGCAATTTCCACGAGAGTAGCGGAAGAGCTATAAACGTCGCCCAAGCCATAGTAGCGGGCAAAATTTCAAAAAACCTCTTCTTAATCATTGGACAAATATAGCTTAAAATGACCTAGTTTATCAATAATAACAGGCATTTAGATTATACCACCACGGCAAAAAACGAAAACTGCCCGGAACACGGGCAGATGACATTCTCTTATTCCTCGCCTGCCTCAAATTCATGACCGCACTTGGGACATATCACCTCAAGACTCTCGCCGGAATCTTTAATCCTCCAGACACAGTAGCAGGAGAAAGAGAACAAGAAATGCCCAGGGGCTTTGGCTTACATAAAACGTAACTGACGTTAGTATAAAAATACCCAGACCCCAAATACTATTTCCAATTTGCCTTTCACGATCTGAATTATTGGAACTCTTTTTCGTCTTAGGCACAATGCCCTCCGTCGCAACCCTAGTCAAATAGCCCAATGAACTATCCGCAATATATGTTGGGCTGTTTCTACTGTCAAGTTAAAATTTCAACGCCGCCAAATCCATCTAACTTATCCACAATTACTGTCTGGACAAGTAGGACCACTTAACCACTTAGTACAAAACAAAAACCCGCCAAGAGAAATTTCTCTTGGCGGACAACAGGTCAGTCAACACGTCGGCTGGTATTTCTAAAGCGGGACCGAAGCAAGGCCACAAAAAGAGCATTTGAACCCTTGATGGGGCCCTTGGAGCACAATTCAGTCGCGCGCTCTTTGGAAACGCCCTCGTCCACTACCTCATACCACTCGCGCATTTTTCTGTCATACCATTGGTCAAAATCTTCCTTATTGTTAAACGATGTCCAGGTTAGAGCTCCAGTTGTCTCGCACACCAAGGTGGTTCTGAAAACTACGTTATACACGCTTACCTCCACAGATTGGGGCGTCAACAAAAACTATGGTGAATATTGTCATATTTAATGCGTTATGTCAATTTTTGCGCATTATTAAAATTTACAACTCGCGTCATGCGAGTTATACTTTTGACAATGCTCGTATTCAATACGCTAACGGGACAAAAAACGGAACTTGAGGCGCCAAAGGGCCGGCCGCTCAATATTTTTGTCTGCGGCCCTACCGTTTACGACCACTCCCACATAGGCCACGCGCGCACCTATCTGGCTTTTGACATTATCACGCGTTATTTACGGGCAAAAAAAATTAAAGTCTTTTACCTTCAGAACATCACCGACGTTGACGACAAAATCATAGACCGGGCCGGAAAAGAGAAAACGAGTCCGCTCGCTCTCGCCAAGAACTTTGAGCGGGAATACTACAAAGACATGAGAGCACTCGGAATCGTGAGCGTAAACAAATATGCCCGCGCCACGGATCACATCAAAGAAATTATCGCTCAAATACAGACTCTCGTTAAAAAAGGCCACGCGTACAAAATAGAAAACGACGGCTATTATTTTGACATTTCTACCTTCCCCGATTACGGCAGGCTCTCCCGCCGCACAACCGAACAAGCCGAGGATGCCATATCCCGCATCGACGAAAGTATAAATAAAAGAAACAAAGGAGATTTTGCGCTTTGGAAATTCTCCAAAACACAAACCGGTGCGAAGAGCAAGTCTTATACAATGAAAGTCACCGCCGGCGAGCCCGCCTGGGCGACGCCGTTAGGATCGGGACGTCCCGGCTGGCACATTGAAGACACGGCTATTACCGAAAATTACTTCGGTCCGCAATATGACATGCATGGCGGTGGCATTGAACTTAAATTCCCCCATCATGAAGCGGAAATAGCGCAACAGGAATCCGCGTCCGGAAAAAAGCCGTTCGTAAAAATTTGGATGCATACCGGCTCCCTTTTAATAAACGGCAAAAAAATGTCCAAGAGTTTGGGGAATTTTACGACTATAAAGGAATTTCTAAAAAGTGGCGGGGAAGCTGAAACCGCGGAGGATATGGCGGACGTATTAAGGATGATCGTGATTTTGTCACACTATCGCTCTCCCGTCGATTATGGAAAAGGCACAAAAGACTTTGCAAGAGGAAATTTGCGCTCTACAAAAAAATGGCTGGAAAAATTGCAACTGGATAGGCCCATTAGCACCCAAAATAGAATTGGAGGCTTAATTGATGCCGCTGAAAAAGAGTTCAACGACGCGATGGGAGATGATTTTAACACCCCCAGAGCACTAAGCAGCATATTTATACTTATGAACGGATTACGGAAAATCGGCCCGCTAAACAGACAAGAAGCGAAAATAGCAAGGAATTTCATATATAAAAAGATAAAAACGTTTGGCTTTTATATGAAACTACCTAAAAAACCAAGAATACCGCAGGAAATAAAGGCCCTGGTAAAAGAGCGGGAGGCGTACAGGAGAAATAAACAGTTTATCCAGTCCGATGCCTTGAGAAAAAAGACGGAGGGGTTAGGATATAAGATAGAAGATACTCCAGGGGGGCCGTTTGTCTGGCCAAGCTAGCGCATACACTAAAAAAACGAATACTTACACTAAAGAACACTAATAACTTTTGTAGCGAATGTTAGCGTAATTTCGCGTTTATATTCGTGTAGTTTCGTGTTTACCATGAAAAAAAATCCCCTAAAACTTCCGCCGCAGAATCTTGAAGCAGAGCAATCCGTCTTGGGCGCTCTTCTTATAGATAAAAACGCGATTATCAACGTCGCTGATGTATTATTGCCAAGCGATTTTTATAAGCCGGCTCATGAAAAAATATATGCGGCAATGTTAGAGCTATATCAAAAACACGAGCCCGTAGATCTCCTCACTCTCACTTCTTATCTCAAAGGGCAGGACTGGCTAAAAAACGCCGGCGGTTCCGCTTATCTCACGGAGCTCGTTGATTCGGTCCCCACCGCGTCGCACGCGTCTCACTACGCGAACATTGTAAAAGAAAAAAAGGTTTTGCGGGATTTGATTACCGCCTCGGCGGAAATTTCGGCAGATGCTTACGAGACAGCGGGCGAAACCGATGAACTCCTGGATTCAATAGAGCAGAAAATCCTTTCTATCTCCCAGCGCTCAATAACCAAAAAATTCATATACCTACAGGATGAGCTTAAGGGCGCTTATGAGAGAATAGAAAAGTTGCACGAAGGAGGCGGGAGGCTCCGCGGTATAACTACCGGCTTTGACGAACTGGATAAAATAACACTCGGGCTTCAAAAATCCGACCTTATCATAGTGGGCGCCCGCCCATCTCTAGGAAAAACATCTTTTGTTCTCGATATTGCCAGAAACGCGGCCAAACTCAGCAAGGTCCCCGTGGGCATCTTCTCCCTAGAAATGTCCCACGAGCAAATAATAGACCGCCTTATAGCAGCTGAAGCGCAAGTGTCTTTGTTCAATTTGCGTAGCGGCCATATTACCGACGATGTGGAATTTGAAATGATACAGGGGGCTTTGGACCGGCTATCCCAAATCCCGATTTATATAGACGACACACCCTCACCAAATATCCTCCAAATGAGATCCATGGCGAGAAGGCTACAGGTGGAGCACGGATTGGGCCTTTTAATCGTTGACTACCTCCAGCTTATATCACCCAGAACTTCAAGTGAAAATATGGTCCAGCAAATAACCGAGATATCAAGAGGTCTCAAGGGTCTGGCGAGAGAGCTAGAAATTCCTTTAATAGCCGTATCCCAGCTTTCCCGGGCCGTTGACCAGAGAGATATAAAGCTGCCACGTCTCTCCGACTTGCGCGAATCCGGTTCCATTGAACAGGACGCGGACCTTGTTTTCTTCATATACCGCAAAGACAAGGACAGGGCCGACTTGGCGCCGGAAGAACAAAACGTAGCCGATATCATCATAGCCAAACACAGGAACGGTGCCACCGGCTCCATAAGGTTAAAATTTGATTACGAAAGGGTTTGTTTTAAAAATATAGATAAATACCATACAAGCGAAACGCCGATGTACTAAAAGACAGCATCACTTACAACTCATAACTTATAACGTAAGATCCGGAGCTGATCAGTCGCAGTCGTAAGTTATAAGTAATCAGTTATTAGTTATTAGTTATTAGTTATTGCCATGCAGCCCGATCCAATAAAAAAATTTGCCGCGGTGTTTGCCAAACTGCCGGGAGTAGGCCCGAGACAGGCCGTGCGGCTTGCTTTTCATCTGGTGGAATCGGAACAGTCACTTCTGGGCGAAATATCCGACTCCGTGGCCGAACTAATGGGACTTAAAATATGCCGTAATTGCTTTTTTGTGCACGGGAACAGTGACGGCCTGTGCGACATATGCCGGGATCCAAAAAGAAATCCGCAGATTATAGCCGTCGTGGAAAAGGCTACCGATTTATTGTCGTTAGAAAAAACCAAAAAATTCAGCGGCAGATACCTTGTGCTTGGCGACCTTAAAAAAACTGGGGTTATGGAACCTGAACAAAAACTAAGAATGGCCGCGTTAAAAAAATATATTGAAAAAGACTGTGGCGGCCAGGCGGAAGAAATAATACTGGCCATCAACCCCACTGCTTACGGCGACTTGAACGCCGCGATGCTCACAACCGAGCTTAAGCCATTCGCCAAAAAATTCTCCCGGCTTGGACGCGGGATTCCCACAGGCGGCGAGATAGAATTTGCCGACGAAGAAACGCTCTCAAGTGCACTTGAGAGAAGAACTTAGAATCTGGAATCCGACACCGAGAGTGAGCCGAAAATGAAAATAAAAAAAGAGCCCGGAAACATCCCCCGAGCTCATGGTTGTGTTCAGTTTATGACAGTTTACCGTAACACGATCTACCCCGATAACTCCGATGGTGGCTTGTAACCAAACAGGATCTGCCTCGCAGTATACCAGACCAACCTAAACGGGTCTCTGGTCCATGGCTGTACCGAGCGCTTGTCAAATCCGATCCAACCAATCATCCAAACAAGCCTCCAAAACGAAGGGATTGCGAAACCCGCCTTCCGAATTAACCCGGCACATTTGATTAACTGCAAAACAGGTTGAGCTACCGGGACAACTTCTTCCATCTCCAGATCCCGGAATATCTCGGCCGCCTGCCTCGTAACTTCTTCCGAGCCCTCATAACCAGACCGTTTTTTAACAACGTGGCACCGTACACCCAGCTCCTCCAGAATCAGCGCCACCGTGCGCTGGGCGACCACTACATAGAGCCCCCCCC
>Ga0209542_10017543_pt1 | contig 11712 bp, 13 predicted proteins | sample RifCSPhighO2_01_FD_184028 | JGI IMG/M metagenome (GOLD analysis project Ga0209542, IMG submission 184028) | Soil microbial communities from Rifle, Colorado - Rifle CSP2_plank highO2_0.1 (SPAdes) (version 2) | ecosystem: Environmental > Terrestrial > Deep subsurface > Rock core/Sediment ...
CTTTGGTAACCCCACATTCAAACAGTTCCCAGGCAAGACTTATCTTTGTTAATTGGTTCACTTCCATATTCTACTGGAAGTGTCGGATTTGTACGGAGAATATTGCGCGTTCTTGACACATTAACCTGTAGTGTGGTAAGATCAGTTGTATGGAATATTGTCAAAAACACAAAGAGCTTATTGCCTCCAAATTTGGAATGGGCGCCTACTCTCCAGTCCAACCTCAAATGGAGGCATTTTGCGTGCTTTAACTCCTCCCGCTGTTTGACCGCGCAAGCCTCCGATAAAGGAGGCTTCTTTTTTTCAAACCCACTTTTTCGGAGGTTTTCCCGGCTGAATACGAGCCCTAGGTTGGGCTTAGCTTTGGCCAGCACATTAACAAAAAGGAGAGCTCTTGTGGAAGGAAAAATTGTACGGGCATTTCTGATCGCCTCGATCTTACAGCGAGCTTCATCCAGTTGGTTTTTCAGCACTTATGCGCTGTTTATTCTCAGCTTTGGATACACCCTGTTAGATGCGAACTTGCTCAATATCGTCTTCATGACTAGCAACTTCGTATTGGATCCTCCGACCGGCCATTTGGCTGACCGGTGGGGCCAGAAGAAGCTGTACATTTGGGGACTGGTCTGTTGGGGCGCCAGTATGTTCATCTATGGACTAGGAAACCACCTTGTCTGGTTTGGCATCGCCGAGTTTGTAGGCGCCATGGGGCATTCGCTCCAATCAGGAGCCCTGGATTCTTGGCTACTTAATCACACATCCGAGGAGATTGCTCATGGCACACTGGCTAAATCTGGGAAGTGGACACATTGGGCAAGCATACCCACGGCGATTTTGGGTGGTTTTGTAGGAGCGGCTTGGGGACTAAAGTGGCCGTGGCTTTTGGCAGGCATGTCTTCTTTGGTAGCTGCAATCCTCATCTTCTGGCTCACGCGACATCTTCCAGACGAGATAGCCTGCCCGGGAGAGAAGGTCAGCTTGGGTTCGATGTTCTCGAATTTAAAGATTACATCCGGAGAGATGCTATCCAATGGCAACTTGCGCTTCGTCATTGTCGCGGCCTTCTTCTCAAACCTGGCCTTCCAGCCTTTCAACATGTTCTGGCCGCCTATTCTCAAGGAAGTCCAGATTCCACAGTTCCTTCTGGGAACAGTGTGGGCTGGAATAGCTCTAGCTGCAGCCTGGGGATCAGATTTGGCTCAATCCCGACACCTGCCCCCAAGTCGGATGAGTATTGCCTTGATCGTGGGAGGCATCGGTTTACCCATGTTGGCTACTACACTCTTCCGCTACAACTGGCTTCTCTTGGGCCTCTTCTTGGCTCATGAGGTTGGCCGCGGCAGCTTGGGACCTGTTCTGTTCACATACAGCAATCGGTTTCTGGCAGCCGAGAAGCGGTCGGAGAGCAATTCGATCCGCAGTTCTGTCCAAACTCTGGGCGCAGCACTTGGACTGCTCCTTTCCGGAATCCTTTCAACCTATATCTCACCGGTGGCAGTGTGGGGGCTGTCCGGAGCTCTCCTGATCGGAGTGTCGTTCTATGCTTTGCTAAGCTGCTTTCCACCCCGAAAGGAGTAGTTTTCGCAAAGCTTCCCGAGGCGAGGAATTGTCGGAGCTGACTTTCTAGCCAAAATCCAAGGCAGTCGTGTACTTATATCTCGGCTTGTTGTTAGATACGCAGATCAGGAGAGTCTCTTTCAAGATGTCCTTCCAACTCCAATATGCACCGAATCCTGTCGGGCTTTCTTGGCGCATCCCGCCTTCCCCGCATCAGAGGGAGCCTCTTTGGTTGCGTGGCCGCAGGATGACCAAACACCCCCGCACTTCAAAAATGCGTAGAGACAGCTAGCCCAAAAACCGAGAGGCCAGTGTCTAAGATGTGGAAGCACTACTTATTGACACTTGCCTCTCGGCTCACTTTGAATTTGCAAACCCTGTTTGTCAAGCTAAAAGATTTCGCTTACTTTCGCTTTTTCCATTCAACTCTAAATGATTGTTTGTATCTTTCAAAACTAATCTTTGCAGAATCAAAAAGTGTTTCTTGGCCTAAGACGGAAAGAAACTCTTGGGGCAAAGAGCCGCCAAAATATACAGTAAGCAAAATGTCTCTTCCGCCAATTTCCACAAGAATCTGCTTTGGGAAACATTCAGTTTTTGAGCCTCCAAAACCAGCAATAGATTTAGGTTTTACACCTTTTAGATTTACTCCCAATTCCAATGCTACCCTCAAGCTTGCAAATGAGTAATCAGCACCAGAATCGAGAAGTGCCATAACAATACCAGTTTGAGAGTTTTTATATTTGTATCTAACTGGAACTAATGGGCGCGGTATTGGGGATATATGTCCAGGGAAAAGCAAGTAAGGGAAACGCATTTATCCAATATATGTGTTATAACTCCATCCGGCTTGAATCAAAATTACTTTTGGGTCACCAAGCTTTTTGAGCTTAGCGTTCAAGGACGTCAAGTTGGGAGCAGAAGCAACCACTTTTTTGTAGTCGGCAGAGAGTGCCACCCAACCTGAAGTGTAACCTTTAAGAATTTTGGTCAGATCAATTGCCTTCATACATCTATTATTATACCAGCTCCACCAAACACCACACCAAAGAGCATCGCCGAGTTTGCCTCAGCGATACCCTTTGCCTGTTAACTAATTCTCACTTATGTATACGCTTATACCAGTCGCTTAAAACTTGCGCGACCAAATCCTTTGCCCCCAAACCCACAGACAACCCAATTGCCAATACAAAAGTCCAGGTCAAACCCTGGAAAAAAGTATCTACCAAACGTGGAGCCAAATTAAGTTGCCCAATTGCTGCAAAGAATGCAACGACCAAAACTACCCATCTGGCCAATTTGCCAACGAGCCGGGCCGCTTCATGGTCTATCGTTGCAAACGCGCCTCGAACTAACCCGTCAACGAGGTTTGCAATTAAAAGTCCTGCCCCCAAGATCAATGCCGCTGCTAAAACGTTAGGAATGTAAGCCAAAACCTGTCCCAAAACTCCTGAAACCACTTTCAAACCTAAAATGTCCACAGCTGCGACAAAGAAGATTAAGAGCAAAACCCAACGCATAATCTCCCCAACAAGTTCAACGGCTGTTAGCTTAATGTCGGCGCGTCTTAAATAACCAGTAAAGCCAGAACGCGCTGATATTTCCTCAAGACGAACCGCACGTAAAAGTTCTTCTACCAATCTTTTCCCCCAAACAGAAACCAGCATGCCCAAGGCAAAGACTAGTACTGCGCCAAATAACGATGGGATAAAGGACAGAAGAGTTGCCGAAACTTGCGTCCATGAAGCCAAAAGAGCCTCTTGCCATACTTGAAGTTGTGTCAAATCTTTTCACCCCCTCTCATTTTGTGAAGACCACAATTACCATGTCATTGTGGAAACTTTTGCAGGTAATGTCAATACTTTCTCTAACATACTATCTCAAACCCCCAAAAAACCACATCTTTAAATAATGAGTAAGAACTTCTCGCTTCGCTCGAAAACCTTGCTAGGTGTTATTAAAACAAAAAGGCCCCGCAATGCGGGGCACTTTTTGGTGTTCTAAAGGAACCTAGTAAGCCAGGTTCTGTTTTTAGATGGCAATCTATCTAACGCCCTCAATCTTCGACACTTCCGGAAAGCGGGTATATCGTGTCAGTCGGAGGTTGCAGCAAAGAGGATTGTCACGTTTCACCATTTGCCATACCCGTCGGGGTGAAGGCAATTGCTCGTCTCTGTGACTCTCCAGTTTTGTTAATTCAAAACCAGTGCTTGTTTGCTTTCGCAAATAAGCCACTAGCGGTTGGCCCGTCGGAGCTTGCGCTCCGTCTTTTGCTTCCTGCTGCCTGGACTTTCCTCCCCGCCATAGCTTTAGCAACGGCAGGGTAGCCATCCTGATTCCTAAAGAACAAGCAAATCATACCACAATCACAGGCTATTTTCAAGGTCTTGAAGAGTTAATTAGATGTTTTTTCGAAGTGTATTCAAGCCTACCAGGTCTGTCAAAATGGTCTGCAAAACAATAAGAATCGGCACTGCCAGTACTGCCCCTGCAGTACTTCCCAATTTGAAACCAATCGCTAAAGCAATGATGGTAACCAAAGGGTTTACGCCTGTTGCCCGCTTCATAACGTTGGGTACAAGAAGAGTATTTTCAAGCTGCTGAATTAAAAAGTACAAAGCAGCCACAACTACACTCATTAATGGTGAAATTGTCAAAGCCACAAGTATCGCGGGGATTGCCGAAATGATCGGACCAATGTTGGGTAAAATTTCCAAAAATCCGGCAATTATCGCCAAAGGCAAAGCATAATCTATCCCCAACAATCTCAGTCCCACATAGCTCAACAAGCCAACTGTGAGCATCAAAACCAACTCTCCTCTTACCCATCCTCCCAGGCGTGTCTCAAGCTTTTCTACAAAGAGTTTAGCCTGTTTTTCTCTATCTTGGCCAAAAGCTAGCAAAATATAGTGATCCAAGTTTCGCCTTTCCAAAAGCGTATAGAAGGTAATTACCAATACCGTTACAACCCCAATTAAGTTAGAAAAAAGGAAAATCACAAAATGGACAAGATTGCCCGGAAGCGCTCCCAATTGAGATGCTTGAGCGGAAAGGAGATTGCCATTTATTCCCGGTATCCCCAAACCGGCAAGCCACACGCCAAGTTGGTTGAAAATATCAGGCAAATGTTCAACAAGTTCAGTAGTTTGCCCAATAAGTGGCGATATAACGCTTGATAAGCTCAATACAACTAAAGAAATTAAAACAATATAGGCTAGCAAAATTGAAATGGCGGTTGGAATTTTGTAATGTCTGAGGGTATCGACAACTGGTTTCAAAGCAGTTGACAAAAGCACTGCAATAAAAAGAGTAATAATAATCGGGATTACCTGAACAGCAAACCAAGCTAACCCTAAAAATAGGATAGTAAAAATAATTGTCCTGTGAGAAACCTCAATCTTTCGCGGCATCTATTAATGGTACCATTTCTGAACCTGTTTCTCCACTTTTCCTAACCAACCAGGAGCCGATATGTCGTACCAATTGATTCTCTTGTCCTTCTTGAACCAAGTAAGTTGACGTTTGGCATATTGCCAGTCTTTATTTATCCAATACTCTTTCACATCTCTTTTTGTCGTTTTTCCTTCAAAGTATTCTTTCCAAACAGGCAAAACAATAGCAGAAGCCGCCTGTGTGCTTATTGTATTTTCAAGCAAAAGATGGCGTGCCTCGTTTTCAGCACCACCTATCATCCACTCTTTCACTCTCTTCTCAATTCTTTTGTGTAAAACATTTTTGTCCGCGGTCAACCCTACAAAAAGCGTGTTGTATGGATTGCTGTCTTGCTGGTCTTTTTTGTTGACACCTTGTTGCAAGATTTCAATTTTTCTTATCAGCCTCTGTTTATTTTTCTGTTCGGATCGGTTAAGTGAAGCTGCAAAGTCTTGATCTAAGCGCGAGAGAATCATAAAAAGCTCTTCTGCTGTTTTAAATCGATATTGACTGCGCAATTCTTTGTTTGGTGGAATCCTCATGGTTTCAATTCCATCAACAATTGCCTTAATATAAAGACCTGTTCCACCTGCAATGATGGGGAGCTTGCCTCTGGAAGTTATAAATTCTATTGCTCTCTGGGCCAATCTCTCGTAAATAGCGACGCTAAATTCTTTGTCAGGGTCAACGACATCAAGAAGATAGGTTGGTACACCATCTATTTCCCAACAATAAGGTACATCCTCCTCTTTCCATGGAAGTTTTCGCTGGACTCCAGTATCAGTATCTTTAGCCGTTATGACATCAAGTTTTCGATATACTTGCCGTGAGTCAGCAGAAACAATCTCTCCGCCAAATTTGTTGGCTAATTTAACAGCAAGAGAGGTCTTTCCAACTCCCGTCGGGCCACAAATTATGAGTAGTTTCTCGTTATCTATTGACATGTGTGTTATTTTACCTAAAAATTATATTTGTCTGTTAATTGTATGCTGATAAACAGCGCAAAATTTACAAAAACTAAATGTCTGCCATTCAAGAAAACAAACGTCGCTTCCACATAATAATAGACGCGTTCAATTGCGATAATAACCTTATTTCGGACAAAAACAAAATCGAGCAAGCCATTCGCGATATTGCCCAACTTTGTGGAATGAAACTTCTTTACGGGCCAATCGTTATTGAAGGAGTTGAGGAGAATCCCGGGGTTACCGGTTTTGCCATTATTGATTTTTCCCACATTTCAATGCATACCTTTACCAAAGATCGGGAAATATGTGTAGATATTTTCTCCTGCAAGCCTTTTGATGTGGAAAAAGTAAAAGGTTATGTAGTTGACACGTTAAAACTCTCTCATGAGAGTATCAAATATATTGAAGTGACATATCCTCAGGATATGTCATCCTGAGGCAAAGCCGAAGGATCTCATTCTTCCATTGTTACTTCTTAATAACCCTTTTTAGAGACTTTCCGGGCTTAAAGCGTGGAACCCGATGAGGAGGAACTTCTTCTTCGCGGCCTCTTAAAAACATTTTCTTTTTGGCTCTTTGGTCAACGTAAAAAGCGCCAAAGCCTGAAATAACAATTCTTTCTCCTTTGACCAACGCTCTTTGAATCTCGGATATAAAAGTTTCAACGGATTCTGCAGCCGCCTTTTTGGTAAGGTGCGCCTTTCTGGCCACCGCTTCGATTAAATCATTCTTTGTCATTTTGTAGCCTAAAGTGTAAGGAATATGCGGACTCGTGTCAAATCATTTAGCCTTAGTTGTCTCTGAGGCTTGGGTTTGACGCAAAACGTTCACTTTGATCTGTCCGGCATATTCAACTTCGCGTTCTAATTTTCTGGCAATATCGTAAGCCATCGAAGTTATCTCATCGTCGCCTACATCCTTTGGGTTAACGATAACTTGCACTTCTCGACCAGCTTGAAAGGCAAATACTCTATCAACACCATCAAATTCGCTAGCAACTTTTTCAATTCCTTCCATACGCGCCGTGTAAGCCTCAATCGGCTCGTATCGGGCACCTGGTCGAGAACCGGAAATGGCATCAGCCGTATAAACAATGACGGATTCAACAGAAGAAAAAGGTTTATCCTCATGGTGTTCGGCCACAGTATCAATAACTTCCTGGGGAAGTCCGTATTTTTTCAAAACACTAACACCCAACTGGACATGTGTTCCTTCTTCGTCTGTCACAACTTTTCCAATGTCGTGAAGAAGACAGCCTTTTTTGACTACTTCGACGTTTGCACCAATTTCATGAGCAATTTGCACTCCGATTTTTGTTTCTTCAATTGTATGAAGCGCCAGATTCTGTCCGTAAGAAGTCCTAAATTTGTACCTGCCAATAAGTCTAACCAACTCTAAAGGAAGATCGTATACCCCACAAGTCTGACAAATCAGCTTCCCTTCCTCAAGCAAGACGTCCTCCATTTGTGTTTGAACTTGTGCTACAACCTCATCGATTCTTGTAGGCTGTATACGGCCGTCTTTAACCAATTGCTCCAAAGACCTTTTGGCAATTTCTCGCCTGATTGCATCAAACGAAGAAAGTCGAAGTTCGTTAGTTTCGTCAAGCTCTATTTCAACTCCGGTTGCCTGTTCAAAAGCACGAATATTTCTGCCTTCCCGGCCAATGATTCTGCCTTTAACTTCCTCATTAGGAAGGCGAACACTTGAGACCGTATATTCAGCAACATATCCCGTTGCCCCGTGCCTCATAGCATCTGCCAATATTTCGCGTGATTTTTCCTGAGCCTCAAGTTTTATTGACTCCTCCATTTGCCGAATTCTTCTGGCTTTTTCGACAATAATATCTTTCTCAATTTCCGACAAAAGTTGTTTTTTTGCTTCTTCGCGAGTCAAATTGGAGGCGCATTCTAATTTCTTAAGATAGTCTCCTCTGGTGTCTGACATATGATTTCCTGAAGCAAAAAGAAGAACCCGCTGATTAGCGGGGTATGAGGACGATCGTGGAGTTAAATTCTGTAAACACGGTCATCATATCCTTTTGCCTTTTACTAATTGTACTCTTCCAGACTGTCCCCAGCAAGTACATCCTTGATTACACTGTAGGAAAAACCGCGTCTTAACAAAAAGTCATATATTCTTTTTTTCTCTTTGAGGTCGCGTATATTTTGGGGAATTTTACCAAATCTTTTTTTCAAAACTTTGCGCGCAAGTTCCACCTCTGACGGCGCCTCATTTTCCTGCAAAACTTGTTCTATAATCTCATCTTTTATGCCCTTGCTGCGCAGTTCCATTTTTAACATTTTTGGTGGCATGGAACGAAAAGTCACACGTTGTTCAACCCACCAACGCGCAAATTCTTCCTCGTTTAACAAACCCACTTTGGACAATCGAGCAAGCAAAGGGTCTTGAATATTTGGGTCCACATTCTTTTTTCGGAACCATTGTTCAAATTCTTTTTTTGAATGGGAACGGCGCGAGGCAAAAGACAGCAGCCGGACATAAATTTTATCTGTGTAGTCTTTTCCACGCAGTTCCTCTATCTTTTGGGTGGAAAGTTCCATCCCCACTTTGAGGTGGTTCTCCAACGTTGATTCCAAAGTTACGCCAAAAGCAAATTTGCCGTCTAGATAAACATTAACTCTCTTCTGTTTTTTTTGTTGTATTAATCGAGTGATAGTGGGCACTTTGAAGTTACTCTTCTTCTGTTTCGCCAATTTGCTTGGGAAGAACTTTACCTGAAGTTGCAGATTCTCTTATCTTTTTCTCAACTTCTTCTCGAACTTTATGGTTTTCCGGATCGGACAAAAACGCCACAACAGCCGGTTTTCCCTGTCCTAAAATTTCTCCTGCATATCGGTAAAAGGCACCCGAGCGTTCTATAACTCCAAGTTCAGTTCCGACATCCAATACCCCCCCAGCTTTTGAAATGCCGTCAAGGTTCATTATGTCAAATTCTGCAACCCTAAAAGGTGGAGCAACTTTATTTTTAACAATCCTTGCCCTATGTCGGGAACCGATAACAACATCTCCTTCTTTGAGGGATTCTGTTTTTCTCAAATCAATTCTTACTGATGCATAAAACTTTAATGCCAAACCTCCCGGAGTCGTCTCGGGGTTCCCAAACATAACTCCAATCTTTAGACGCAACTGATTTGTGAAGATAAGACAAGTTTTGGTTTTGCTTATCGCGCCGGTTAGTTTTCGGAGAGCTTGAGACATGAGTCTCGCCTGTACTCCCATCACCGCGTCACCCATCTCTCCCTCAATTTCGGCTCGTGGGACCAAAGCTGCTACAGAGTCAACAACAATTACGTCAACTGCCCCTGAACGAACCAAAGTTTCGACTATTTCTAAAGCCTGCTCTCCGGTATCTGGTTGGGAAATTAAAAGTTCATCAACATTTACTCCTATTGCTTCTGCACGTTGCGGGTCTAGAGCGTGCTCTGCATCTACAAAAGCACAAGTTCCACCTTGTTTCTGGGCTTGCGCAATAACACTTATGGCAAGAGTTGTTTTCCCTCCTGCCTCAGGGCCATAAATTTCGATAACTCTACCTCTGGGGAATCCTCCAACCCCTAGTGCTAAATCAAGGGCTATAGATCCTGTCGGAATGACATCTACATGTCCTTGAGCTGCCGTCCGCTCACCAAGCCGCATTATTGATCCAACTCCATACTGTTTATCAATCTGCTGCATTGCAATTTGAATCGCTTGAAGTTTTTCTGATTGTGGAGTCTGTACAGGAGGTTCTACTGTTGAATTGCTATTCTTTTTTGCCATATCCAAAGAAACTATACCATACAATACCCAAACGTCAAGCAACAAAAAATTGCCCGATAACGTTTGTTACAAAGCTCGAATGGAGTGAACCAATTCTGCTAGCTCACCGACAACTGCCGCCACATTGTGTGTATTGCCAACCCCGCCAATTTTCGACCGCGACCAGCGGACGTCATCTGTGCGAATTCTTTCGTGCGGATCAGGAAGGGTTCTTTTCAACGCTAAACTAAACCCCACTCCGTAACGTCGCTGTTCCGGGGCAACTACATCCGACAAAAGCAATGATGACGGTCTATCGCTTATTAAGTTCCCTTCCAGACTGTCTGCTTTCTCTTCAAATTTCCAGCGCTCGCTGGACGTTCCGGATACAACAAGCACTTCTCCCCACACAGGAAATGTTTTGGTGTTAAACATGGTGATATTAATATCTGCAATCCGACCACGAAGAACAATCCGGCCATGCCACTTGCCACTCTCTAAATTATAATCTGGAAGCGCTAAAACGAACGACAACGAGGGTAACTCTCGAGAGAGGGATGCGACTTCTACCCTAGCGGGAATAGTACCCAAGGCTTCAGTCATTTTTTACTCACCACCTTCCAGCTTATCCAATATTAATAATACTCCTACGAAGCAAATTAAGCTAACTGTCAAGTGCTAATGGGTATTTATATACGAGTTTCGCACTTTGTCATTCCGTACTTGCCGCCAGAGGCGAACCTCGTATTCAGCGGGATACGGAATCTATACAAATAAGTATTGATATCTTCACTTTGTTCAGAATCGATAATTGGCATTGTCACAATGTTCTTAGAACATCTTTTGCAAAGTTTAATAATTCTTTCTGCAAAGGCTGCCGTTCTTTCTTCTAGGTCGTATTTAATTCCAACTTGCGTCATTGACCGAGGTAATCCGCCACCTGTTGGACGAACACGTTAGTCCTCCACTGGCCATTCTACTTAGCCCTCACTTATGACGCAGCTGGCATGGTGTTGGCATCCAACGTACTGCTCTTGACAAGAGTCATTACACGACCTACATTCGTATTATTGGAAACAGAACGAAATATACCACCAGTTGCTGAGCAGGACCCTCGCAAGCCCCAGCCTAGCATATCAACACCAGATCCTGATGCCGCGTCGTGCGGACCCAGCGTTGAAGCCAATCGTTCGGTAGACCTCGCCTCGTTGCAGGCTACTCTCGCGTCATCCGAGTTCTATCACGCATTCGGGCGGGCGTCGAGTACGGCCCGCAACTCCTTTATCCAGACAATCCACCAGGCGCTGATTATCTGCCGGGCGACTGACAAGGATATGTCGCGGCGGACGACTGCATCAGAGGAGTACGACATCAGACGCAAGAACCTCGACAAATGGGGAGAAAACGCAATCGGCCGTCTACACCTCGACTCAAGAGTGTTCGACACTCTCCTTCGGAACAACATCGAGAACATAGACCAGCTACGCTCCATCACACAAGCGGACCAGTTAGCTGAGCTGCGATGGTTTGGGCCAGTGGCAGTAAAACAGGCGAAAGAAGAAATGCACTACTTCGATGATCTCCCTCCTGACCACCCCGAGTGATGATCCGGCTACGCTCACGGGTTACCTGGCTTTACGCGTTTGGTGTGACTGCTCAACTTGGGAGAACGCGGCCCTAGTCGTGGCATACCCGAAGTGCCGGATGAGACTCATAATCATCGAGAAAGCGCCACTATCGATGCTTTCTGTTAACGCTCCACAAACGTCAACAACAGAAAACCACCACTCGTTGTTATAAATAGTTTTTCTGACTTTTTTGCCTTTGAAGATAGCAACCTTAGTAGTCTCAGGAGCAATTGTCATACCTACATTCCAGATTGAATCGCAACCCTTTGGTTATTTAACTTAGCTAAGAATACCTCAAAAGGAGTGAAATATCCAAGACATTTTCTGGGTCTGTTGTTTATCTCCCAAACACATTCATCAATATC
>Ga0209542_10017544_pt1 | contig 11712 bp, 15 predicted proteins | sample RifCSPhighO2_01_FD_184028 | JGI IMG/M metagenome (GOLD analysis project Ga0209542, IMG submission 184028) | Soil microbial communities from Rifle, Colorado - Rifle CSP2_plank highO2_0.1 (SPAdes) (version 2) | ecosystem: Environmental > Terrestrial > Deep subsurface > Rock core/Sediment ...
TCACTGAGACTGTCGCTAGCGCCAAGCATCTTTTCGACGCAGAACCTTTCCTTTTCGGAAAGGTGTTTTTTCTTGTTTGCCATTTAGATATTCTACCGACCCTTCGTATTTAAAGGTATGGAGAAGCGGGTTGGCTTTTGAAAGGAAGCCTCGCTGTCCCGAAACAATACAGCAAATTATGCGTTATGGAACTCACCCAAGTTCTAGTTGAGATCATGAGAGAATTCAACCGCGATCATGCGCCTGAGAAGATGGCGGTCTGGAATAAGACCGTCGAAAAGGTGAAAAACAGGCTGTATGTTCTACGCGAGCAAGTCGGTTTGGCTTTGGCACAGTGGCAAGTAAACAAACAATACACCGAAGCTGAAAAAGGGGCGTTCTGGATATTCGACAACATCCCAGAAAGTGCCGAGACTTTTATTCGAAATTGGTGGGCGGAGCATGGATGGATTTATGACAAAAAACACCCGGGTTACGACCCTCTCATCATCCTCGCAGATGAGTTGTACCAGCAGATGAAACACCTACATTCTGCTCGTCCCGCTATATTCCACAGCTACATCTCGGATGTTGAACATCTGTTCATGTCCGAATCAAAACTGGCGAGTTGGTGGAGGTTTCTCTTTCAGAAAAAGCGCCTCGTGTAGTCAAATGTCAAAAAAACCGATCGTGCCCGCATCTGTGGTTCGGCCGGTTTTTCTTTTATTTCAAAGTGCCGCCCTCGCTTTTGAGAATAGCTCGAAAAACTTAAAGTGAGGCAGTTTCTCGAGAAAGACGATAAAAATCCCTCGGCTTTCAGCCACTCCCTTTTCCAAAGGGAGATTTTAAAATCTTAAAAGGCGAGGGTGAGAGAGTTTTGAAAAAAAAGGCAATTGTGATTTAATAACTGAATGAAAGAAATAGTGGGAGCTTATGAGCCGAAGGTGGTGGAGGATAAAATTTACCGGCAATGGCTGGAGAGCGGTTTTTTTGCGCCGGAAAAATTACCAGGGAAAAGGACCAAAAAATTCGTGGTAATGATTGCCCCACCAAACATTACCGGCTCGCTTCACATTGGTCACGCCTTGGAAAATACCATAACTGATATTTTAGTTCGTTACAAAAGGATGCAAGGTTTCAAGACCTTATGGTTGCCCGGCACCGATCACGCTGGGATTGCCACTCAAAATGTGGTGGAAAAGGACTTGAAAAAGCAAGGTCTGTCGCGCCACCAACTTGGCCGAGAAAAATTTTTGGAAAAAATTTGGCAGTGGCGCGAGCAATACGGCGAGACGATTTTGAATCAACTCAAGCGACTTGGCTGTTCTCTGGATTGGAGCCGGACTCGTTTTACTATGGATGAAAAATACCAGGTGGCGGTTAAAACTGCTTTTGAGCACTACCAAAAGAGAGGTTTGATTTACCAAGGCGAGCGGGTGATAAATTGGTGTATTAAATGCCAGACGGCATTGTCTGATTTGGAATTGGAATATACTGAAGAAAAATCAAAACTCTGGCATATTAAGTATCCGTTTAAAGATGGTTCTGGTTTTGTGACAGTGGCCACTACTCGGCCAGAAACAATGCTAGGCGATACGGCGGTGGCGGTTAATCCGAAAGACCCGCGTTATAAAAATTTGGTCGGCAAAATTCTGATTTTGCCGATTGTGGAAAGGGAAATTCCTGTCATTGCCGATTTTGCTGTGGATAAAGAATTTGGCACTGGCGCGGTAAAAGTTACTCCGGCTCACGACGCCACCGACAGCGCCATCGCCGAGCGCTCTGGTTTGCCCTACCGTAAAGTAATAAATGAAATAGGAAAAATCATAAATGTTGACGCAGAGCTTGCCCGAATGAATAACAGTTCGGGTGGGTTTGATGGTTTAAAAATTTCAGAAGCGCGAGAAAAAGTTGTTGCCAAACTTACTGAACTTGGCCTTTTAGAAAAAGAAGAAGATTTTACCCACAATGTTGCCAAATGCTATCGCTGTAATGCCACCGTTGAGCCAATGTTTTCCAAACAATGGTTTATCAAAATGAAACCACTAGCGGAAAAAGCGATTAAGGCCATTGAAAAAGGCGAGGTTACTTACACGCCGGCCCGCTGGAAAAAAATTTCATTGGATTGGTTGCGCGAAGTGAAGGACTGGTGCGTCTCGCGGCAAATTTGGTGGGGGCATAAAATTCCGATTGAAAACAGCGAGGACACTTTTGACACTTGGTTTTCGTCGGCGCTTTGGCCCTTTGCAACGCTCGGCTGGCCGGAAAAAACCGACGACCTCAAAAATTATTACCCGACCTCGCTTATCACTTCCGACCGAGGTATTTTACATCTTTGGATTTCTAGAATGGTTTTTTCCGGCCTAGAATTTATGGGCAAGTTGCCTTTTAAAGATGTGATTATTCATTCCACCGTTCACGCCGCTGATGGCCGACGAATGAGCAAGTCGTTGGGAACTGGTATTGATCCATTGATTTTGATTGAAAAATACGGGGCTGACGCTACTCGCTTCGGTTTAATTTTCCAAGAATTCGGTGGCCAGGATATTCGTTTTGGCGAACAGAACATTTTAATGGGAAAAAAATTCGCTAATAAACTTTGGAACATTTCCCGTTTTGTCCAACTCAAAACTGCCAACTTGGGAGTCCGACTCCCAAGTAAACTCCCAAGTAAATTGGTTGACGGGAAAAATAAAAAGTTCGTGAAAACGCTGACCGAGACCAAAAAAGCGGTGGAGAAAAATTTGAATACCTACAAATTCGGCGAAGCCGCCCATTTGCTTTACGATTTCATCTGGCATGAATTTGCCGATAAGTTTATTGAGGAAAGCAAAAAGAGGGAAGATGCCGAAACCGCTGCTGTTTTGGCGCATGGTCTGCGGGAAATTCTAAAAATGCTCCATTCCTTTATGCCTTTTATTACCGAAGAAATTTGGCAATCGTTAGGCGAAAAAGAAATGCTATTGGTAGAAAAATGGTAAGGATGATAAAATAAAATAATGGAGACGAGCGCGTCAAAAAGATTCTCTACCGGTTTTATTTTGCTTCTGATTATCGGAGGCGCTTTTTTCTTTGGCTATCAGCAAGGTGAAAAACATATTTCGGCAGAATTAAAAATTGCCGAATTACAAAACAAAGATATCGGTCAGCCGGAGCAAGTGGACTTCTCTTCATTTTGGCAGGCCTGGAATGTTATCAATGAAAAATTTGTTACTACCGCCACTTCCACTACTGCTCAAGAAAAGGTCTATGGCGCGATTGAGGGTTTGGCGAAATCACTTGGCGACCCCTACACTATATTTTTTCCGCCAGAAGAATCCAAAGCGTTTGAAACAGAAATCAGCGGCAAGTTTGAAGGTGTTGGTATGGAACTGGGCATAAAAAATAATATCTTGAGCGTTGTGGCGCCACTGAAAGACACGCCGGCTTTTCGCGCTGGTATCAAGTCCGGTGATAAAATTATTAAGATCAACGACACTTTGTCAGCTGACATGACTGTTGAAGCGGCGGTGAAAATGATTCGAGGGCCCCGTGGCACTGAAGTTCGTTTGACTATTGCCCGAGAAGGAAAAAATGAACCGTTAGAAATCACCATCACCCGTGATGTTATAAATATCCCAACCATTGACACTGAAATTAAGCAAGTTGTCGCGGCTGATGGGAGTAATGGAAGCAACAATCCTTGGGTCAACGGCATCTATGTTATCAAGCTTTATAATTTTTCTGCCAATTCTTCCAATTTATTCCGGGAGGCCTTACGAAGTTTTATTGATTCCGGCACGCATAAATTAATTTTAGATTTGCGCGGCAATCCGGGTGGTTACCTGGAAGCGGCAGTGGATATGGCTAGTTGGTTTTTGCCGACTGGTAAAGTGGTGGTCTCCGAAGAATACGCTAAGGGCACGGAGCCGACGATTCATCGTTCCCGCGGTTACAATATTTTTAACGATACTTTGAAAATGGTGATCTTGGTCAACGAGGGCTCAGCGTCGGCTTCAGAGATTTTGGCGGGAGCGTTGCGCGAGCAAAACATCGCAAAATTAGTTGGCGAAAAAACTTTTGGTAAGGGTTCGGTTCAAGAATTGGTTAAAATTACACCAGACACCTCGCTTAAATTAACAATTGCCCGTTGGCTCACGCCGCTCGGCCATTCCATTTCCGAAGAAGGACTGACGCCAGATTATTTGGTAAAAATTTCCACCAAGGACCTGGAAGCCAAACGCGACCCGCAAATGGACAAAGCGGTGGAAATTTTGAAGGGGATGTAATTTTTGTAATAAATATTTGTTGAAAATACTCGTTGTAAAATGTTATAAAAATTTGTTGCACTAATTATTGCGATAGCAATTTTTAGTGCAGATGATATTTTTCCATCAGTTTCTCCTCATTATCTATTGAATGAGCTACTAGGACGCGAACATATTCACTGGCATCGTAAAAATCAATAATTTGATCTAATTCTTCGGCACATGGGAATGGGTAAATAAAAACCGATTTTTGTAATTCATAAAATCCTAGATTATACAAATGCATTCGTAACGCTTCTCTAACCCGTCTGATTCTCTCCGGTATGTCAAAAATTACCACTCGCCAGTTTCCGTCCCATTTTTTCGGTTTGTTAATTTTTAAATTATCAATACTATAAATTTTCGCCGCGCTTTTTCCTTTTTCACTCAAAATCATACTAACGGTGTCATCTTGGTTTTTTACTTCTCTGAGCATACCTGATGCGTACAAATTTTTTATTGATCTTTTTATACAAGATTTTCTGATACCCCTTAAATCTTCTGATATCTCGCTAAGAATTTCAAAATATTGTTTTGGTGAGTGAGTTAAACCAAGTGCTAGTCCACCTAAAAGCAATGTCATGATTTTTTCTTTTATATTTACTCTCTTTTTTCTCATTATTATAAATTATACACCTTGCACTAAAAATTGCGATCGCGGGAATTAGTGCACGAAGTGTTAAACCTCCTTCGGAAGTTGACTTTGGTTTTTTTGGAAAAAATGATAGGATATTATCAAGCCAAGTGTCGCGTAGGTGGCAGAGTGGTCAATTGCAAGAGACTGTAAATCTCTCGGCCTATGGCCTACGGGGGTTCGAATCCCTCCCTACGCATTCGGGTTTTTTAGAAAGAAAAAAATTTTTTAATCAAGGTCGTAAAATTATTTAAGTAACTAGCTAACAAAATTATGAGTAAACAATTTAGTGGAGAAAAAGGTCTCGCCCCAGAAAATTTAGAGGACCACAAATATCAAGAGTTACAGGCCGCAATGGACGAAGAAAATCAGGTAATGGCAGAAATTGACAAAGTTCTTGCTAATACACCAGATAAAGCAGAAGCCGAGAAAATAGTGCTCGAAAAGTGGGCTCCCTTAATGGATGAAGCTATGAAGAAATCTGGAGAAGCTTTGAAGGCGTGGCTTGATATAATGCGTGAAGCCGATGGACATGAAAGAAAAAAACTCGATGATATGGGAAAAAATCTGGGCGAGTAATAGTTTGTTGTTTTCTCCCAAAGTTTTTTCTACGTTTTTAGTTTTCTTATTCATTGGTTTTCTGTTAAACTTACAACAAAGGTCGAAAATAATAATAAACAAAAAAATTTATGGCGGAAGAAAAACATATCGGCGAAGTCACTCATTGGTATGACAAAATCCAAGTAGCGGTGCTTAAATTGAAAAGTGTTTTGAAAGTTGGCGATAAATTAAAAATCAAACACGGCGAAAAAGAATTTGAGCATACGGTTGATTCTATGCAAGTTGACCATCAGCCAGTGGAGTCGGCTAAAAAGGGCGACGAGGTGGCTATCAAATTGTTGGAAAAAGCTAGAGAGGGCGCTTTAATCTACAAACTAGAAGAGTAGAAAATTTGAATATGAAAAACGACAGAAACGGGTTGCGAACCTGGCTGGAAATTGATTGCCGGGCGATAGAAAAAAATTATAAAATTTTCCGTTCGCTGATTACCACCAAGACCAAACTGATGGCAGTGGTTAAAAGCAATGCATATGGTCATGGCTTAGTTGATTTTGCTAAAAAATTGGAGCGACTCGGCGCCGATTGGTTTGGTGTTGATTCAGTGGTGGAAGGATTAGCGCTTCGGCGCGAGGGGATTAAAGCGCCGATTTTGGTGTTTGGTTATACTTTGTCAGATAAATTTAAAGAAGCGGCTGACAATGATATTTCTATAACGGTCTCCGGTTTTGAGACCTTAAAAACACTCCAGAAAAATCATCTTTCAAGGCCGTTGAAAATTCATATAAAAGTTGACACAGGAATGCACCGACAAGGATTCTTACTAAAAGATTTGCCCAAAGTTATTTCTTCTTTGAAACTTGAAACTTGGAACTTGAAATTTAAGACCGAGGGGCTTTACACTCATTTCGCGGCGGCAAAAAATCCGGCTTTTCCGGAGTATACCAAAAAACAAATTGCCGAGTTTGAACAATGGCGAACAGCTTTTAAAAAAGTGGGACTGACCCCGATTTGCCACGCTAGCGCCACTGCCGGCGCCATGATTTTTCCCGAAGCGAATTTTGATCTGGCGCGAATCGGCATTGGTTTTTATGGACTTTGGCCCGCCAAAGAAATTGAGTCATATTTTACAAATAGAATTTCGTTAGAGCCAGTGTTGTCATGGAAAACGATCATTTCCGAAACGAAAGAATTGCCCAAAGGCGCAAAAATCGGTTATGACTTGACCGAGACATTACCAAAAGAATCGCGGATAGCCATTTGCCCTATTGGTTATTGGCATGGTTATCCGCGAATGCTTTCCAGTGTCGGTTTTGTTTTGGTTGGCGGTAAAAGAGCGAGAATTTTGGGTCGGGTTTCTATGGATATGATTTCAATTGACATTACCGGTATAAAAAACGCGAAAGTGGGTGATGAAGTTGTTCTGATTGGCAAACAAAAAAAAGAAAAAATTACTGCCGGCGAATTAGCCAATCTTTCCGATACTTCCCATTATGAAATCGTCACTCGTCTTAATCCCTTGATGAAAAGGACTTATTTGTGCTAGGATTGTCTTAACTTACTAAAATATGAGTCAAGATAGATTGATAAAACTGGTTTGCTCCAAGTGTAAAAAGATAAACTATTGGAGCGAAAAGAATAAAAAGAAAGTTGAGCGCAAAATTGAACTCAAGAAGTTTTGCCATTTTTGTCGCATTCGCACTCCCCACAAAGAAGCGAAAAAATAAATTGATAGGACAGGTTGACATCCAACGCCGGTGGGTATAAATTATAAATAGTAGAAATTACTATTTTCTTTAAATTTTTATAAAAAACATCACGACCAAAGATTTTGTTATTTTTATTTTGGTCTTAATAATTACAGGATTAATTATCTATGATTTTAAGGGCGGGTTATTTAAAAATGATTCTGATTTTGTGGGTTTAGAGAATGGTTTCAATAAACTTAATAAAGATATTGAATTTTATAAGTACATAGGTGTGTATAAAAGTCTTTTACCGAGCGACAAACTCAAAACAGTTGATGAAAGGATAGATAAAGTATCAAAAGAAACGGAAGAAGAAAATTCAAAAGTCCAAAATATGTTAGTTCTTGCTCTCACAAATGAAGTCATGAAAGAAGCAGGGGCAGAAAAAATTATTCTAGAGTTAAGGGACAAAGTGTCTAATCTCCTATTGGATTCAAAAATTGACAAAGATACTTTGTTTTCTAAAAACACTGAGTGTGCGAAGTTGACCAGTAATATAAAGGATGAATTGTCAAAAAAGTTTAAATCAATAACTAATGTTAAGGAAAAAGAAGAATTAAATTTTATGTTTTATAGTCCAACTCTTAATTCTTGTGTATATACAACTAATTATGAATATGACTATGAAAATTATTCTCTCAGCAAAAGTGAATACTATACAAAAAGTTCTTTTAGGATTTATGATGTGTCATCTAATAAACAATTAGGGGACTACCCCAGTTATTATTATAAGTACCCGTATTTAAGTGAGGAGGAAGCAAACATCGCGGTAAAAAATGGGCAAAAAGATTATAAAAAATTTATCTTAGAAAATTCTGGATACAATGCCAAATTGCTCAAGGATGTTAATTACTAAAATTAATATGAACAAAAAAACAACATGTCTAATTTAGCTTTTATTTTGAATGTGATGTTCGCAATTTATCTCCTCAATTTTATTTCGTCGTTTCTAAAGAGATTTATTGAGGAAAGAAGCTTTGGTGTGGCGTTTGGAATAGACTTAGTATTTGGAATTATACTATTGGTGGGAGTTGTCTTAGTAAATTAGTCGGAACAATTTTATAGACACAATGTATCATCAGGTCGTGTTTTTTCTTAAATTTTCCCCCATCAAGCAGTGGTTTGGGAGGACAAACAGAGGTTAATTTGATTTATCAAGTCTGACTTGATATCCATCAAATCAGACTTGGTTAAAAGTGGGGCGACTTTAGAAAACTCTGTGAAGGTTCAATCTTCACACCTCCTATAAAATCTCCCTTTGAAAAAGGGAGTATCCCGCCAACGGCGGGAGGAAGGATTTAAAAATCTTCCGCTTGCGGATTTTTAGAAATTTTTAGGACTTGTTGGCGCGGTTTTTGTTATAAAAATCTTTACTCCCTCAAGTGGTGGCTTGGGGAGAGGTGGATTTTTAGGGGCGGTTTGCTATACTTTATACATGAACACCTTGCTTGAAACAAGTTATAAAAAAGCGACACAGGCATTGAATTTTTTTGCGCGGGAAAAGGATGGGAAAATCAACAAAATGAAAGCTATCAAATTGCTTTACCTCGCCGACCGCTTGCATATCCGAAAATACGGCCGGCCAATTATTTGGGACGAGTATTGGGCGATGAAACTTGGGCCAGTTGGCTCGCGGGCTAAAAAAGTGGCCGAACTTAATGTACCGGCTCACTTTTTGTCATACGCTCAAAAATACATTAAACCCACCGATGGTAAAAAACGAGCTTTCATCTCTCTAAAACCGGTTGATACTGATATTTTTTCCAAGACCGATGTGGAATGTTTGGAAAAAGTCAATTCTGTTTTTGGCGATAGGGACCAATTTGAACTGGCGGAACTAACGCACCAATATCCAGAGTGGAAAAAATATGCGAAAGAATTGGGGACTGGGAAAAAACGCGTAGCAATGAACAACGAAGATTTTTTTGCAGAAGCGAATGAAGCAAATAAAGATAATATGATTTTTGCTCAAAAAAAGTCGGATTTAGATTTGGCAAGAGATAGTTTTAGAGAATCAGAAGAAACAGCGGCGATTTTTGCTTAATAATCTTCTGGAGGCAATGGATATACCACCAAAAATCAGAATTCCATTGTGTATAGAGCAAGGTTCTGTTTTTAATTTCCAACTTCAATTTGTTGGTCCGAAACGGCAATCAAAAAATCGCTACTTTGTTGTGTTAAATCGCAATCCAAAAAGTGATGTCGTTTTGATAATGGTTACACCAACAACACAGATTGCGAAAAGAATTGAATTTGTAAAGCAAGCGGGTATAAGCGAAAGCACAATTGTTCTGGTATCACCAACTGATTATCCGACTTTTACAAGCAAATGCGCCTTTAATTGCAACGATGTATATGAGGTAAGTTTGACGGATTTAATTCGAAAGATTGAGGAGAATGGGTCAATGAATTATCCAAAAATGTCAGCTGGTGTATTGGCAAAAATTCTGACAGCAGTTAAAAGAAGCCCATCAATTGCGCCGACTACCAAGGAACTTTTGTAAAAATTACTTTTTAAACAAAAGACGAGGGCGAGCGACCCTCTACGGCATAAAATGCTGTTTGAGCCAATTTAAAATATCTAGTTGGGTTTTTTTGACAAAGTTGTTGCCAAAACCGTCTTCATTTATGCCATCTTTGCCGATTAGACACAGGCCGTAAGCCGTAGACCAAATGTTTTCCTTTACTTGAATTTTTGAATTAGCGCCAAACAAACCGATTAAGGACTTTGCCGGCAAATTCAAATTTGTCCGCGCTGATTGTTCAATGTTAATTGTTCCCGCCCCACCACCAGTGATGACAATGCCGGCAGGCAATAGGCCGTTTCGGTTGATTTTTTTCAAATGAGTGTCAATCAATTCAAAAATATCTGATAATCGCGCTTCAATAATTTCGTCCAGTTTACGGCGAGAGAAATTGCCGAGCGGCGTATTGCCGGTTTTCAAATTTTCCGCTTCTTCCAAAGAAATTTTTAAACCAAGAGCGATGTCATTGGTAATATCGGAAGAGCCGAATGGCAATATTTCCAACGATACTGGCAAATCATTTTCAATGACGGCAACCGCCGTTGTTTCAGCGCCGATATTCGCCAAAGCGACACCGGCAATTTTTTGGGTTCTAGTTAAATTAACCAAACTGGCTGGGAAAGGCGAGGCGGTAAGATTCTCCACTTTCACGCCCGCCAATTCCACCGCTTCGGTTAAATTATCCAAGTGTTGTTCCAGACAAGTAACAAAAAATGTTTTGGCTTCCAATTTAGCGCCTTTCATACCGGTTGGTTGGCCCAAAACCAATTTGCCGTCAATTTTGAAATTAATTGGAATACTATGAATAATTTTGCGATTTAGCAGAGCGTTTTCGGCAATGGCGTTTTGGCTTTCTTCCACCGCTTTATTGATATCTAAATTTGTAATTTCTAAATCAGCTCTGGAAATTGCTGTCGCGCCGATTTGAGTAAAAGCGTTAACACCAACTCCGCCAACGCTAAGAGACGCTCTTTTTATTTCTATGCCGGCCGTTTTTTCCGCTTGATTGATGGCGTGTTTTACGCTTTTGGCTACTTCTTCGGTGTTAACAACAAAGCCCTTCCTTAATCCTCTTGACTCAACTATGCCGACGCCAATGATGCGCGGCAGAAGCGAGCCAATCACTGGTTCGGTGATCATCACTTTTGTTTGGTGACTGCCGACATCTATACCGCTTGATACTTGGCGGGACATAATTAAAAATTAAAGTTAAAAATTTTCTTTCCTCACTCTCCATTTTACTACTATGTTGCAAACCTTTCAAATGGAGCAAGGCGTGGATAAGTAATAAAGTTACTCCAGCGTCTGTTTTGGCTTTCGCCAGATTAATAAAAATCTCACCGAGGTGTTTATCCAAAGCAAAACTTAAAACATTGGCTGGCTTATCTTTGTTGCGATAAATTTTATTTAATTTTCGGGCTAAATTATTACCCACAAAAACCAAACTCAATTCGTAATTTTTACCAAGAATCATTTCTTTAGCGCGGTCAAAAGGCAAGCGTGGGAGCTTGCCTTTGGTTAAATTTTTAATTCCTACTTTGTCAGCGCTCATTTCTTAAAGCCGTGTTTTTTGTTTCTTTCTACCACTTTGCCTAGCTTGAATAAGCGTTCAAACTCAAGCCGACCAACAATTCTTTTCAGAGCAATTTTTTTTCTAGCGCATTTTGATTGTTTGCGAGTTTGATAACGCACCGCCCGGACATGTTTAAGCACATTCGTTTCCCGAATGGCTTTAGTAAATCGGCGAATCAAACTCAAACTATTCTCCGCCCCGTTTTTTGCGACTTCTACATTTATTGCCATAGGCCAACAATATAGCACATTTAACAAGTTTATCTACTATTGACAAAAAATGCCAACTATGCTAACCTTATAGCGGCTCAAGGATTGTTCTTTGAGGTTTCCCAAGTTCAAACAAATAACCAGAAGGAAGGTAGTTGTGATACTGAATGATAACATCCCGATGATCAGTTTGCAGTTCA
>Ga0209542_10017545_pt1 | contig 11711 bp, 13 predicted proteins | sample RifCSPhighO2_01_FD_184028 | JGI IMG/M metagenome (GOLD analysis project Ga0209542, IMG submission 184028) | Soil microbial communities from Rifle, Colorado - Rifle CSP2_plank highO2_0.1 (SPAdes) (version 2) | ecosystem: Environmental > Terrestrial > Deep subsurface > Rock core/Sediment ...
TCAACGAAGCTCGTCCCATGGAACCCCGCCGCGATTTCCGCGGAGGCGGTGGAGGTGGGGGAGGCGGTGGTGGCTACGGTGGCGGCAGAGGAGGTGGAGGAGGCGGACGTTGGTAATTCCAATAACTGCTGAATTAGAGAACGGCCCGCGCTTTGCGCGGGCCGTTCTTGTTGAACAATGACTATCCACACGGCCTGCGCGCGCCGACCTCTAGATGCGTCATAATAGGGGCATGAGGTTTCGTATCGGGGCACTTTTTGGTTGGGGGATCGTTATCTATGCCGTGATGTTCCTTTTGTGGTCGGCTTTTGTGACCTACGGGTTCGTCGAGGGTATTGCGCCGCGTATACTCGGCCTCGTCATTCTGGTAGCACTTGCCATAATCGCAGGCCGATCGTTGAAGGCCAATTCCTGGCACGACATTATTCCGTACTCGGTATGCTGGGGCCTGATAATGGCGGTCTTTGACGTTTTCATGAGCGTTCCGTTCGCCGGCTGGCAGATCTTCTTGGATTGGAACGTTTGGTTTGGGTACGGCGTGGTTGTTTTCGCGCCCCTCTTGGTGCTGTACCCCCGGTTCGGGAATTTCTCTTCATCTTCCAGCAGCGTGTGAACCCCGTTAGAAGTCGGATTTGTTATGAAGATTTTTATGACTTCTAACGGGGTGAACGACTCAGCCATCCACGCGCATCGTTTTCTGCTCCGTACGGGGCTCTCGCTCGCACATGTGTTCGCTTGGGTGTTCGTATTTGAATATTTTTTCTTTCTTTCCGGCAACATGGGTCGCGCGCTTGCCGGGAGCGCTATCCTGTATGCGCTTGCGCAGCTCGTGACGATGATCGCAACCCCCATCTCCGCGATGCATCTTCGCAGGGGCACGAAGCATTCCATCATATGGGGCGTGGCGTTTGCCGCCGGCTCTTTTATTTTTTTGGGAGGTACGCTCGCCGGATACTTTAGCGATCCGCCTCTGTGGGGCGTCGTCGCGTTCGCCGTTCTCTTCGGTGCGTACCGAGCGCTCTACTGGGTGCCATATCAACTTACGGTCGCGGAGATGAAGCCCCACCTCCACATGCGCGCATATCTCGAAGCGCTTATCGCACTCATGCCGCTCTTCGCGGGGCTGACGCTGGTCTCCGTGCGGTTCGGTCACCTGAAGCTCCTTTTCGGAGCAGCGGCCATCCTTCTGCTCTCCGCGCTGCCCGCACTTTTCCTGAACGACACTCGCGAACGATTTTCGTGGCCGCTTGTGTATGCCTTTTCGCAATTATGGCAGAGAAAGAATCACGGGCTCGTATTGCAGTCCCTGCTCGAAGGATTCCAAGGAGCGGCGCTTTTTTTGGTATGGCCGCTCGCTGTCTTTTTCATCCTCGGCTGGTCTTATTTCGGGCTCGGGCTCGTCTTCAGCCTCACACTCCTTTTCATACTTCTTTTCAGAAAGATATATGCGAAAGTGATGAATTCGCTAGAGCTGAAAAATTCCTCAACAGTGCACGTGGTCATAGCCATGTCGGGCTGGGTCGCTCGATTCGCGGCTGGAACACCTTTCGGAATAATCGTTGCCGACGTGTTTGCACACACCACTGCGGGAGCGCATAGTACGCACGCAGATCCGTTCACGTTCGAACAGGCAAGCGATAGAGGAGCGTTTCTCGACGAATACACCGCGCTCAAAGAAATGGGGCTCGCGGCAGGCCGCATCATGCTCTGCATAACGGTGTTCTTCCTGGCATTTGCATTTACCCTTCCCGTCGTACTCGCGATCGCACTCGGCATAGCCGCCGCCGCTTCGGGGCTCTCAACACTTGTCGCTAGGCGAGCCGCCGCGCCGACGTACTAGCTCAACTACAAGCATGAGGGCGCTTACTGAACGAGCGAAGCGATAACCTTTTTGACGTCATTCCCATCGGCGCGGCCGGCGAATTCTTTCATTACGGCGCCAGTGAGTTTCCCGGCGTCGGTAATACCTTCCGCCATCTTTGCGCGCGCGACCTTTTCTATTTCTTCAGGACCGGCCATTTGCGGCAGATACTCTTGGATTATTTTGAGTTCCTCGGATTCCTTTTCGGCGAGTTCCGCGCGACCGCCTTTCTCATACACCCCGGCGGCCTCCTTGCGCTGCTTTGCAAGGCGCTTCAGCACAGTCACTGCATCCTTGTCGTCGAGCTCCTCGGTTGGTTTTTTGCCTTTCGCGACAAGCTCATTGGTGAATGCCGCCAGCGCTCCTCGCAAAGTTTGCACGCGCAAGTCGTCCCTTGCCTTCATCGCGGCGGTCATGTCGGTGCGAATTTTTTGTGTCAGCATGAAAACAAAGGATAACAGACAGCCGTATGCGCGCAAGCACGCATACGGCTAAGTTTTTGAGGAAAGTCCTCGGAACAAGGACTTTGGACGCTGCTCAGCGGGCTGACTCTTTTTACAGCACGAGCCGCACCGCCCTTTGCTAACGATTCGCCGCTCCCGCTTACACTTAATGCATTGTGCAATGGGCAGGGAACCTTTGAGTATTTTTCGCGCCGCCTTTTCCTCTTGGTAGCTCAGTTGCGAAACACATCTACTGCAGAAGCGTTCGTCACTGTTTTTTCGCTTCACTAGGATGCGAAACTCCTTGCACCGGGGGCATATTCCGCGCATGGCAGGCACTCCTTCCGCTGGAACCCTAGCACAAAAGGCCAGCGTGCTACAATCGCCGCATGGAATGGCTCGTTATTGGTCTTCTTGTCGCTATTTTAGGACTCCTCGCGTACGTGCTTTTGGGCCGCAAGCAAGAAGGGCAGGACACACAGGGTATGGTTTTGCTCCAGCAACGCATACAGGAACTGGAACGAAGCTTGGAGACCAAGCTTGGAGAGGGAACGAGCCGTATGTTCGAGAGTATGCGCACGCAGTTCGGTGAATCCCAGCGCCTTGCGTCCGATATTCGTGACCTGGTTTCCAAACAACTCACCGAGGTCGCGCGCGAGCAGACGAAGACCAACGAGTCCACGACTCGGTTCATGGTCATCGCAGACCAGCTTGCGAATCTCGAAAAAGTTTTGAAGCACCAGAAGCAGCGGGGGAATCTCGGCGAAGCGTCGCTCGAACTCATCCTCTCGAATATTCTGCCGCCCGGCTCCTACGAAATGCAACATGCATTTCCCGGAGGCGAAACGGTGGACGCTGTCATCGTCACGAAAGAGGGGATGATACCGATAGACGCAAAGTTCTCACTTGATAATTACCAACGCTTGGTAGATGCTATCGACGACACGCAACGTGCCGAACTTGAAAAGCAGTTCAAGAACGACTTGAAGCTACGCATCGATGAGACCTCGAAATACGTGCGGCCGAAAGACGGAACGTTGCCTTTCGCCTTTATGTACATTCCGGCAGAAGCCATTTACTACGACCTTCTCATCAACGAGGTCGGCTCGGTAAAAGTGAATACGCGCAACCTTATCGACTACGCATACAACGAAAAGAAGGTCATTATCGTTTCGCCGACGACCTTTGCGGCATATCTGCAATCGGTTCTCTACGGCTTCAAGGCGTTCAAAATAGAGGAGACCGCAAAAGACATCGCGAAAAACGTCGAAGCCCTCGGCCGACATTTGAATGCATATCAGGATTACTATAAAAAATTGGGCAATTCTCTTTCGACGACGGTCAATCACTTCAACGCCGGCTCGAAGGAGCTTGGGAAAATAGACAAAGACGTTCTCCGCATCACTGGCGAGTCGGCGGCGCTCGAAACGCCTCTTTTGGAGAAACCGGATCTGCAAACATATGAGTAATGAAGATCCAAATAAAACGCGCATATCACGAAGAGCTCTTATCGCCGCGGCGGTCACTACTGCTGCGGCCTCGGCAATTCCGCAAGTCGCAACATCCGTACCTACTCCTGAAAGAGCGAGCCGTGACAGACCGCTCGAAGAATGGAAACCAGTGACATTGGAAGGTGGTCAAATAGTGCGCGTCACTGGCCTTGAACACTCTGCCGACTCATTTGTCGCGAATTTCAGAGGAATTCACGATCGCATCAAGAGATCTAAGCTCGTCATATTGGAGGGTGGTGGCCCGGCGGGCAAGATGGTGGCGGAAGTTGCTGCAGCCGTAGCGTCCGATAGAAAATTCATTGAGGACCCGTACCGTCTCATGCACATTCTGATGACGGACGGTCGCGCTGTCGAATTCGATGTATTTTATGGAGCCCTGGCTGGAACAGCGCTGCTTGAGAATAAGCGAGTTTTCGAGATCGAGCCGACTTACGGTATTACGGGAGAACTTGTTAACCACGTCATCTCGGCAGCCGGTACTCTGCACCTTCTCAGCAAAACGAGTCAGCAAGCGCCAAATCAACTTCTCAGAAACGCCGCCGCTATTCAGGTGCTATCGAATATAAAGGAGCAGGCGGGTGAGGCCGCATTGCGCGTGGGTCGCAGCACCGCTTTCGACAAAGTATTGCAGTACAACAACGAAGAGCTACTCCGCTTTGCGTGGAATCTTTCAGACTGGAGAGATCTCCGCGTTGCCTCGGCGATAAAGGGACTCCCTTCGAGGATCCCTGGAGATTGGAGCAAAGGGGAAACGGGGGAGGTTTTCAGAGGAGCAGAGCACGGGCCGGCGTTGACGCATTATCTCAAGACCGGAATTGAACCTGAAGCCAAGCGTCTCACGTATCCGCACTGGGAGGTTATCGCTGCACTCGATGGCTCAGCACCGCGTGAGGACGTACGTGAGATAACGAAAGGTGGACTAAAAGCGATTCCGTGATGCTACATTCTTGAAAAATCCTTTCTTAAAAAAACTGACCCCGGACGCAGTACATGCCGGGGTCTAGTTTCCATCGCGTTCACGTGCGTCCGCCTGCGAAAATACAAGATCCGCAGGGATCGTAATGGAATACGAAAACAAGAGCATCATCCTGATAAATTCAACCCCTTCGGCTCCCGTTTCCGGGTACGGCACGAGTGAATACACCAGGAATCCGACCGCGAAGGAATAGCGCGCGAGTCGGAAAAGAACGAAGAATACGGCCGTACCTTTCGAATCGGGAACCTCCCAAGGAGGCTTCCTGTTTGGCGGCTTTGTTGGCATGAGTACCTCCTCTCATTGCCATAGACGCATCGTCTACCTGTTGCGAAATGGTGTCAAATCCCTTGTCTTTTTTGCCGATTTTAGGTATAGTCGCGCACACATGGCCAAGATAGCTATCATCGAAACGGGCGGGAAGCAGTATGTCGTTACTCAAGACAGCGTTTTGAGCATCGAAAAGCTCGACGGCATTACCGAAAAGGGGATGAAGGTCACTTTCGATAAAGTCTTGCTTACCGATGATGGCTCCGAGACCAAAGTCGGCGCTCCATACTTGGACGGCGCCAAAGTCTCCGCCGAGCTCATTGAAGCGGGCCGCAGAGACAAGGTAACCGTCATACGCTACCGCCAAAAGAGTCGCCATTTTGTGAAGCGCGGCCACCGCCAACCGTACACAAAAGTCCGCATCACCGCTCTCCCATAGGAGAGCGGTTTTCGTTGGTCCAGTTATAATGGGGGTGTGGACGAAAGACTTCCGGAACGCCCAAAACCAGACGATGTGCTGCGAGTCCAAGCGCAGTATCGCGCAGAGAGGCAGGCAGCTGCGGACTTGGAGACGGCACGAGCGCGCCAACAGGTACCCAAGCCGTCTGAGCGGAAGAGCGAAGAGCCTCGGAATGTGAAGTCTTTTCCTCTGACTGGTTTTTTTGACAAAATCCAGTTGGAAGAAATGTCCGTGGGTAAGCATCTGCTAGTGCAAGTACCGTCCGTGGCCGACATGGAAATGCTATTCGAACACATAGCAAAATCGGATGTTCAAGAACTCACTGAAATCGACAAGAGGTTCAATACCAATTTTAGGGATAGTTTTAAAAAGGTTAGTTTCTGGGTAGAAAAGGGGAGCGAAAGTCTTCGTCGTGCGGATTACTATTTTACCCGCGGACAGACCGAAGAGGCAAGAGCTGAGCTCGAAGACGGTAAGGGTCAGCTCGCCGTTGCGCAACAGATATCAGAAGCACTGGGTAAACAGTACTACCCAGAACACTACCCCGAGACTAATCAAGAGCTCCAATATACGAAAGTGGCCCCCGGAATTGTACTGGGCACTGCACACGTTCCGCCTCCGTCCGAAATTTGGAAAATGTTTTCTAAAACTCCATTTTCAGAACGTTACCATTTATGGGAAGCGGCGAGACGCGTTCAAATTAATTGCACGGTGGAACGGTCGGCTACTTTGAGAACATCGAATTCCGACCAGGTAGAAGATGGCGAACGGCTCGACGTACTATTCCGCATTACGGAAAAGGGTGCAGAACGTAACGTATTCACCAGCGGCACAATCACTCGTTCAATGCAAAAATCGCCAATCATAACTATAGATGCACTGCCGTGGCGTGGTGCGGATATCGAATCACAAACGAGGAATCAACTAGCGAGTCTTGTTTTTGAGCAAGCGGCCCGGTCCACAATTGGCCTGTAGCTTATTTTCTGCTTTCGAGTGCGCTCTCGATAGTCTCAAGTGCTGTGTGCGTACAAGTGGAGTATGATTGTAGGCGAATATATCATCATGGACGAACTAACCCATGTCTGAAGCGATAACACCGATAGAAAAGTCAGGAAGCGATTTTTCCTGGAAGAAGTCATTTCGCGACCTTCCGATGAAAAAATTTGCGCTCGCTAAAAGTGACGTCGAACTTCCCGACCTCAAGGCCGTCTTAGAGGATGGAACGAAAAAATTCGAAGCGCTGAAAAAGTCGGGAAAAAGGCACGAAGCGGATGAGTGTCGCAGAAAATACAACGACCTGCTCGCACAGCTTCACATGGCATCCCAAATGTTCGAATCGGTCTCGCGAGCAATTCAACTTGGTTTCAAAGAGTCTACTCGCGCCGATTGGGACCGCGGAGTATGGGTATATGAGCAGTCAATGCGTCTCGCCTCTGAAATAGAAAAACAGTACCGACAGGGAAGTGTCGACATCACGGTCGAGGGTGCAGGGCACACTCCGCCGAACGACCTCGACACAAAGGCCTAGCGTCCGCATGTGAACAAGGATACATAGACAGAACAACATTGGGGCTTTAGAGTGCGAGGTATATGGCAGATGGGACAGGAGGCTTCATGAGTCGCATCCCGAATCCCCTGAAGCATGCGGAGCCGAGACCTAAGGTCGTAACGGCAGAATTGAATGTCGGAGAGCTGCGAAGCGCGCATCGTAATTTACAGAACATACGAAATGCGGTGGGTGTAGATCCGGCTCAGCAGGCAAATCGTGAAATGCATCTTCGAGTTGATAAGCGGAAGATCGAACTGGCCGAGAATATGGATATCTCTTGCAGCATCGAGGCACCTCAAGGATGGAAAGATATTTCGACTGATGCGAAACACTCCAACTACAAAAGTGATCCATTCAAAGTGGTCTTTACCGTTGAGGAGAATGGGGAGACACGTCAATTCGAGACCATGGGGTATGTATACTACAGGACTCAAAAATATGATCGTCCTGAACAGGCTGAAGAAAGAGAGCAAGTGGATAGGCTCGGAGTGAAGCCTCAGTATTGGCCGGGAGTCTACGTTGACGAATTACCGTGGCCCGATGATCCATCTGCGGAAAAGAAAGACGGGTTTTCAGATGTTGAACTTAAAAGGAGAATTGCAGGAGATGTATTCCGTAAAGCTATGGGGAATGTTCTGCCGGGTCCGTTTGAGGGTATTACCAGGTAATCCGGCCAGTGATCAACGCCTACTCTCAAGCGCGCTTTTAATGGTCTCAGGATCGGCGTACTCAAGCTCACTGCCGGTAGAGAGCCCGCGGCCGAGCGAGCTCACCGTAATGGTTGGGATCTCGGCGAGTTTCTCGCGAACGTGTGTCGCAGTGGCGTCGCCCTCCGGAGTTGCAGGGAAGGCTAGAATAACCTCATTCATACCGTTTTTTACGCGTGCCGGAACGGAGTCGAGTAATTGTTTGACGCGAAGCCCGCTCGCTTTTTCGGAGGCGAGCGAGATGGTGCCGCCGAGAACAAAATAGTGCCCGCTGTACGTGCCGCTCCTTTCGAGGGCCGTAAGGTCGGCGTCGGACGCCACAACGGCAAGAAGGGAGGCCTCGCGGTTTTTGTTCGAACATATGCCACATGCCTTTCCTTTTTCGGAATGAAAGCGCATGCATTCAATGCACTGATGCACGCTCGCGGAGAGCGCCTGCACGGCCTCCGCTAGCTCGCGACGAACGGAAGCAGGGGAGCGCAGGAGAAACTGGACGAATCGACCCGCTTGCCGAGGGCCGATGCCGGGGAATTTCTCAAAAAGAGACGTGAGCGTTTCGATGGGGTCGTTCATGGTCGTTTAATATACGGACACGCCGTGTCCATATTTAGAAAGGAGCTGTCTCGCTCTCAACTTCCGTTTCGGGTGTGAAGTCGCCGAAGTCGCTCTTGTCTATGGAACGGAACGTTGTCTTCTCTTCGTCGAAGAATAGTTCTATCTTCCCCGTCGGCCCGTTTCGGTGTTTTTCTATCAGTATCTCGGCGACACCGGGTCTGTCGGAGTTCTCGCTCATCTTGTCTTCTCTGTGGATGAACATGACAACATCCGAGTCTTGCTCAAGAGAGCCGGAATCACGCAGGTCGGAAAGACGCGGACGACCGCGCCTCTGTTCCACCGCGCGCGAGAGCTGAGAAAGGGCGAGTACTGGAACGTCGAGCTCACGTGCCATCGCCTTGAGGGAGCGCGATATCTCCGTCACTTGCTGCACCATCGAGTCGGTCGCTCTCGCGTGTATCGGCGTAATGAGCTGGAGGTAGTCTATAATCACAAGTCCGAGACCTTTTTCCATCTTGAGCCGCCGCGCGACGGAGCGCATTGAGAGAACCGTCGAGGAAGGTTTGTCGTCGATATAGATCGGGGCCTCTGCAAGTACGCCCATGCCTTCCTGCAGACGGGCGAACTCGTCCTCCTTCTTTATCTTTCCAGTGCGCAAGCGCCACGCGTTGACTCCCGCTTGCGCGGCGAGCATGCGGTCGACGAGCTGTTGTGAGCTCATTTCGAGAGAGAAGACGCCCACCGATGTCCCGTGCTTTGTTGCCGACTGCCGCGCGATGTCGAGAGCGAGCGCCGTCTTACCCATTGAAGGGCGGGCGGCAAGAAGAATAAGGTCTGACTTCTGAAGACCCGCCAGCAGACTGTCGAGTTGGGGATAGCCTGTCGGCACGCCGCGCAATGTATTTTCGTGCTTCTGCAAGTGCTCAAGGCGTTCCCATGCCTCGGCCAGCTCCTCTTTGATAGAACTGAACGAGCGAAGCATCGGCGCTTGAGAGACGCTGAAGATGGCCGACTGCGCTTCGTCGAGGACCGTTTCGATATCGCGCTCCTCCGCAAATCCGAGTTCGTTTATCTTTGCAGCGGCGTCGATAAGGCTGCGCAGTACGAATTTCGTCTGCACCAATTCTGCATAGTGGCGCGCGCTTCCCGGCGAAGCGGCAGCGCCGACGAGTTCGGAAAGATACGCCGCTCCGCCGACCTCTTGAAGCTGTTTACGCTCTTTCAACTTTCCAGAAACCGTTACCACGTCGATGGGCTCTCCCTTTGCGTGCAAGGCAAGCATGACGTCGAAGACCGTCCTGTGGCGTCCCGCATAGAAAGAATCAACACCGACCACATCGGCGACCTCGTACATCGCGCTCTGGTTCAGCATCAAGGCACCAAGCAAGGCGCGTTCTGTTTCTGTGTCTTGCGGCGGAACGCGCGGCGATGAACTCATGCGCGCATCCTATCACAGGCCCTATTTCTTATTTATCGGTCGGTGCGATGAAAGGTGTTCTTTTTGTGTGGACAAGTGCCCTTTCTTGACTCACAGCGCGACATTTGATACAACGTATGCCACACCCTCGCAGATAGTCAAATACTATCCAAAATATGCTTATTTCTAGCGAATAATATGATCTCATTTGCACCCAAATCGGTGACCAAAGACCTGCTTGCAGGTCTTCCGGAGCGCTCCAGAAAGGTACTTACAGACAGGTACGGGCTGTCGCCCAAGGGTGATAGCCGAACACTTGATGCTATCGGGAAGGAATACGGCATAACGCGCGAACGTATACGCCAGATCGAGAACCATGGCATCACGACCATCAGAGAGTCTGACACATACAGCACCAAGGCGGAGGCTTTGGAAGACCTGAAAAAGGCGATACACACGCTTGGCGGCGTCGTGGCCGAGGAACTCATTCTTAGGCACGTACCGAAAAACGAAACGGACCGCAATCATGTTCTATTCCTTCTCACGATCGGCCATCACTTTAACGACCGTAGGGAAGATGCGAATTTCAAGGCGCGCTGGCACGTGGACGAGCAGCTTGCGGAGGCGGTGGAGCGTGCGCTCACCAATCTATACGAATCGATAGAGGCGAACCGGCTTACTCCGGAAGAGGAGTTCATCGAACAGTTCGTGAAGCACCTGAAGCAGGAGGGTATTAAGAACCGTCCGCCGGAGGTTTTGGTACGCTGGCTCTCCATCTCCAAGCGCATCGGAAAAAATCCTCTCGGAGAGTGGGGACGCATGGATTCTCCTCATGTGCGTATCAAGAACACGCGCGATTTCGCATATCTCACGCTGAAGCGGCACGGCTCCCCGATGCATTTCCAAGAGGTGGCAAAGGGTATTCAGAAGCTTTTTACCCGCGAAGCGCATCCTGCGACGACCCACAACGAACTCATCAAAGATAGTCGCTTCGTACTCGTCGGTCGCGGACTCTACGCGTTGAAGGAATGGGGATACGAGCCCGGCGTCGTACGCGACGTCATCCGAGGGGTTCTCGCGCAGGGCGGCATGCTCACCCGCGAGGAAATAATCGAGCGCGTGAAGCGCGAGAGGTATGTGAAAGACGCGACCATCGCGGTCAACCTTCAGAATCCCATGTTCACGCGTCTTCCCGACGGAAAATATACGCTCGCGAGCAAATAGGTCGCCCTCTCCAGCAGTAAACCGTTGTCGGTTTCGAGCTCCTCGGCTCGGCAATGCGAAAGCGCTCTTTCGCACTGCTCTCGCTCTACGTCGCTCGTAATGAACAGGTCCTCCAGAAATGGGGATGGTTTTGCGCTAGAAATGGTAAAATTCCGCCATGGCATTTGAAGTTCCCGGCGTCGGGGCAGAACAAGAGAGGTCGTCACAGCAGTGGGGAGTAGGTTCACACGTGTTCCGAGGCATCATATCGGAGATCATCTCCCTCGACTTTCGCGTCTTTATTGAGGGAACCGTCGGCAACCTTTTGGGTATCTCGCGCGGCCTCTTTCTCACCTCCATATTTCTGGGTCTTTTGGGCGTCTTGTGGTACCTGATACCGAATCTCCCGCTCTTCGCCTTCGCGTGGATAGTTGGCACGATGCCGATCTGGGTACCCGTCGCGGCTGTTGCCGGCGGCTGGAAGGCTTGGGTGTGGTACGTGCAATCCAATTTCATATCAACCAGAACACCCCTGCTCCTCGAGGTGAAGATGCCGCGTGAGCTCATGAAATCCCCGCGTGGTATGGAGGCCGCGCTTTCACTCTTGTGGGTCTATCACGGCGAGACCACTTTCTTTCATCGCAAATGGCTCGGCCAAGTACGCCCCATCTTCGCTTTTGAGATGGCGTCTTTCGGAGGCGATGTTCACTTTTACATCTGGTGTTGGAAGGAGTGGCGACCCGTCGTCGAGGCCGCGATATA